>JGI24022J15233_10003447_pt1 | contig 15687 bp, 9 predicted proteins | sample Ectturendosymbi2_FD_15233 | JGI IMG/M metagenome (IMG submission 15233)
CGGCCTGTGAGTTTGGCGCAGAACAAACCGTCGACCATGTTGTCCTCCAATGTCCAATCCATCGACATCCCCACGGACTGCACGGCCTAACGGTTCTGGACGATGAGACAACCGAATGGCTGCTCAACACCTGCCCCGATATTTAGGAGGGCTAGCAGTGGATAAAAGAAGAACTCGCTCAAATGAAAGAAGAAGAAGAAGAAGAAGAAGAAGAAGAAGAAGAGCTCTCTAGTCTGTGAAATATTTGTTCGTAGTAAAATTACACCCTAGTATTCATATCTTAAATTCTCTTCTCGCAGCTAACTTTATGTAAATTTGAGTGAGCACATTCTCGTCTACCGAAAAAAACAAAGAGGAACCTTGCTAATCAGCGAAAACATAACTTTTACAAACGATGACGTCATGAATAACATCATAGGGGCCCTCCAATAAAAATTGCCCCGAGCCCCCTACCTTTCATCCGGCTCTGAATGGGGGTCACTATGACTTCTTGCTCAACTACAATATTGGCTGCTAAAAGGATACTGCTGATCATGCCTTCAAATCATCTAGATTGTCACAAGCGCTTTTGCAAGTAAGTATCACTAGCAAATGGTGGCTTTCATCCAAAGTAGAAGCTTGAAACTTTACTAAAAAAAACTTCAAAACTGGTCAATTAAATAAAAATAGAGCTTGTATTCGCCGGCTTTAATCTGAACATATTTATTCAGAAACAGCGCCAGAAAATGCACGTTTTATGAATAATGCTTGAAATAACAAGGGACATTAAATATTTCAATGTTGAGACTTGGATGTTGTTTGCCCCCCTTATCAAATTTTCTGGCTACGCGCCTGTTCACAATTAATTTTAACTGTAGGTTTCTGTGGTGCACTGAAAAAAGCGTCCAGCTTTTCCTTCCTTAAGATGTTGATTTGGTGGTAAATCCAGAAATAACTCTTGATACCTCAATGCAAACCACATCACTTCAAACGACCATTCTTCCAAATATCAACAAGCACGTAGAAGATTTTCCTTCGAAGTTTCAAAGTTATTTTTCCGTCAACAGAACTATATAAATATTGCTACATCCAAAAGCTCACATGTACCGCATTTATTTAATCTTTGTGCTGAAGTTACTTTTAAGTACATGCGTTGTGTAATTTGTATGCACGTTCCCACATCATTTCACCGACAAATATAACTTGAGTTCACAGAAATCAAAAAATATAGCAGAGATTTTTACAAAGCTTAACGTTTTTAGACACAATCACGGTAAGTGACAGTTCTGTTTATTCAAAGTGTTTTACAATCTTTCAAGCTTGATATGAAATCCATTCTTGCTTTGGAGGATAATTCTTAATTCCATTTCAGGAACTGGTGTTTCGTCGTCCAAGTACAGTCGATATCTTCTCAGTGTTTGGGCCACAACAGTTTTGATTTCGTTCAGGTGGAAGTACAACTGTAAGTTTTGACCGATGCATTTTCTGAAACAAGACTATTCAGACGATTCTGCCAGGAAATACTTTGAACCTGCTGTGAGAATATCTAGCATTAGACTCACTACTCTGCTCCATTGCCTACCAAACTTTATAAAGATGAAAGATGAAATTTTAAGTTTTTGGTTTTTTAAAGATCAAAGTAAGAAAATATTACATTATTACAAATATTAATTTATGACATCTTGTCCCTGCATTTAGTTGACTTCATTTTTCTGCACTCGAAGTGCAAGCACCATCTTCATGGTTTGTAGAATTATGCAAAAGTTTTAAATCAAGACGGGAACCAGTTGTCTCACTAAGGGCAGAAATAGTTTATGCAAAATTTCTACACAACAACTGAAATGAAACATAACACCAGGTTTTTTTAAAAGGAAAATGTTAGGTACCCGGTATGGATCTGTAGGGACCCGATTCCTCTGATTCTAGGGACACGATGTTCTGATATTTTAGGAATCCGATGATAATTTCCTCTGATTCTAGGGACCCGATTTGAAATTCTAGGGACGCGAATCGGGTCCCTAAAACGCCTTAAAAAAAACCTGCATACCACAAACTTCTTTTCAAAATATTTACAAAATTTTGAGGTGGAAGTACAACTGTAGGATCTTTTCAAATTACACAATCGGTCCAACCACTGCCGCTCTGAAAATAACCTCAACAATTATGACCATATTGAAGTTGCTAACTACATTAATATCTACATTAATTTTGCAAACATGATCTGCCATGAACGTCTGCAGAAATCTCTCATGGGGGAACGTCCAGATTTTTCTTATCCATTTCAGGTTGCTGATTGATGTATTGTGAATGCGCGGTTCGCTTTAATTGCAGTTTTATTGATGGTGATCCTCTTTAAATTGTGTATCGTCTTTAGTTATGCGTGTTAGCGCTGAACTATTATTGACTCCTGGACTGCCATTATCAGTTGGTAGAAACCTTGCACGACGTGATGGTGGTTCCATTCGTTATCCGAATTGCATGACGCGTTATTCAGCAGCATTGTTGGTTATGAAAGCAACTTTACTTTCTTTATATTTCAGATGTGTAACATCTTAATATTTTGACATAAAGCCACTTTGGTTTTCTTATGTGTAATACATCACTGATAAGGCAAACGCAATGCAAACGGACGTTCACAAAACGCTTTACCCTTTCTACACCATAATGAAAATGCTTTATTTTACGGCAGAAGTCACAAAAATTGTGCTTCGTTGGCAGCAATGCTTTTTTTCATTCATACTTCTTTTCACACAGCATGAAACTACTTGGCTTACCGCTACCACTGTCTTCCTGCATTATTTGCCAATGATGTCTGCGTTCAACAGTCACACGCGGTGAACACTTGAAGATTCGTTGCCACCTTATTGTAACGCAATAAAGACCAAGAGTAGTACAATCCGTCCAGTAGTGGTTTTAGTGAGTGTGCAGGGTATGCAAAATGGGGGTCCTCATTTTCAATTTACGCGCTTTGAGGGGCCCCATTTTTAGTTTACCCGATTTCAATGATTCATGAGATTTTCATTTTGGTGACGATCTGGATGCTCTAAGGTTTTCTATTCAGTTGGTTGTTCTGAATGATGCAGTATAAGGTGTCAGTGAAAAAATGAAAGACGTAATTTCTAGCACTCTTGCATTTACTTCGAATTGCAACAATTTTTCTGAAATTAGGAAACTTCTGCAACTTAAGTACGTGCTGCCAGTTGCAACTACTTCTGCAAAGCGTTCGTTTTCATTTATTGGTCATTTGAAAATGCTACCTCCGAATGACCACGAGTGTGCACCGCACAGGTTGAATCATCTAATGATTTTGTCTGTTCTTAGAAATTGTACAGAAAGTTTGAATGTGCAGTAGATGCAATAGGAACACCATAGAATATCGTTATTGTAGTAGGTGTTTGCTTCAGTGTTTGTTTCAAGAACTCAGAAACGCCAAATGGTTTTGGAAAAGTGTGACGTGTGTCTGATAACGTTTTTTTGTCCTCTGATTGCACGACTCTGTATCTTTGTGACAATGTTCAGTAAAGAAATTTTGGTTGATTTTTGATGTTGTGTCAAACACGAATCATTCGCTTTATTCTAGTAATTCTTCCCCTCGGGCCATACCAATCCTTTCTACCTTCCGCCGCCGTTGAAGGATGTTGACCTCAAAAATAATAGCAAAAACTGAATAAAACCACTATGAATTTTCTGGGTGCCTGAATGGCTGTAACAATTTTGTTTCAAGTTTATCTTGAAAACCCATGAAAATACCGATAATACTGTTGTGAAAAGGAACCTCCGCCCCCCTTTTGAAAAGTAAGGGGGGAATGCCGGCGTTCTCCGATGTCCCTGCAGGAGCGTAAAGCCGCAGGTGTGACAAAAATTAATGCTGCGGTGCAGATGTAGTTTTATGTTAAGTTATGGTTGCGGTGCAAAAAAACTCTTTGGCTGCTGCGGAGGTCTCAAACTCAAATTGCTCTGAAGGCAAAAAGAGACCCTACAAAGTAACCCGAAGGTTGCATTATGACGCTGACGCAATAGTGGTGTACCTGAAACCCACTAGAAACAGCTTTTACATCTTATTTCCTGCGAAAAGTATCGTGAGTTATAGGTAAATCTTTTCTATCCGTCTCTGCAGTATATTCGTTTGAAAGGAACTTGTTCACTAGCTGGCCGAGGACTTTCAAACACCGGTGAATAAACCGAATAACTTAAATGCTGGTTATATGAATATTCCCCAAACGCATCGCAGGCCACATGCAGCCCGCGTGTTCAAGCCCCTGGTCTACTTGTATAAGCATGCTTGGTAGAAAGACCGTCAACATGTGGAAGCAGGTTAAGCGCAGTGTGTGGAAGCAGAACAGACGCAATGGAAAAAAAGAAAATTATTTTAACCTGTGGAGACCGTAATTCATAAAAACGAACGTAATGCCGGCGGCAATTGCGAAAAGGTTGTGCTCCTGATGTGAATTATCGTAATACACCTGGCTATTACTGCCCACAAATGGCATTTTTGCGACTGTTACCGTATCGTGGGTAATTGCTTTGCAGTGTAGAAAGGGTAAAGCGCTTTGTGAACGTTCGTTTGCAGTGCATCGTCAGCAACCTGAAAAGGGTAAGCAATATGTCGACGTTGCCCCCCTGGAAAGATTTCTGCGGACGCCCATATATACTGCTTTCCTCGCTAACCTGCTGGGTCAACACAACCAGACTTTTGACGTTCTGTTGCTTGCACATTCAGAAAAACGTTGCTTTCACCTTCAACAGTGGTTTATTTGCTATCCTCACATCGTAACTTGCAATGCTCACAAGCAATAATCTATGTTTTTCCTGGGTATTTGCCTGTTTGTGCAAAGTGGCTTACATTTCCTTGATAAACCATGTTGGAGCGATACAAACTGCTCAGCGATTCAAAAAATACAAGTAAATTGGTTGAGGTGAAAATTTTTTGAAACCGTGTCACGTTTCGAAACTACGTCAGTTTCAAACTAAAATTTTAATCAATTGGAGCCGTTCAACTAAAAATATCACTCTGGAAGGTGGTAATTACAGAAAGCAGCTTTAAAGGATTTTTACCAAATATTCTGCAAAAATCCTTAAATCAAAAATTACGTTGGTCACGTCAACACACTTCCCTGTAGGCTTTTATATACTTGTTTTGGTATATTTGTACCAGTGATTAGTTTTATTGTGATTCATCCTTTTCAAAGTATACGCAGGCAGAAGAAATGCCGGGTATAACTCTTAGGCCGAAACTTGGTATTTCAAAGATATTCAAAACGCTCTAAAGAAATGGAATGACTGAAAGTATTGTGAGTCTTCACAAACTTTTTTCCATGGGGTTAGTTACACTAAACACAACAATCACTCCAAGGATATTTTGCCATAGCAGTGCTTGTTGTTGGCTGCTAATGAAATAACGGATTTTCCATTTGCTAAGACTACTGAATGAAATCAACTTAATCTGACTTGACAGAACAAATGAACGGTAGACAACTGAAACTGAGCACTAAGAGCAAATGATGCCGAAAATGTTGCCATGTTAATGCACCAAAAGCAATGTGAAAACCCTAGCCCACGCTAACTCATCTTTCCACGTACTAAACAATCAACTGATGATAGTTATTCCTTGTACAAGAGCCCGTTTTGATGCATGCCGAAAACGAGGTCGACGTGAGTCATTATTGGTCAAGTTGCAGTACATTTTTCTCGAACAGAAAAGCATACCACGAGCACAGAAATATGGGATGTCATTAACTTTACTCCATGCTTAACTATGCAATAATATCAGCCTGCTGGTTAAAATTTCCTTCAATTTTTGTTTCTTTCACATCTAACTTCAATGCTATTGTCCAACATTTGCTGACGCTATGAGTCTATCAGTCGTCTCAAATCTACAAATCACAGAGACCGAGCTTAGTTTTCTAGTCTGTTGAAAATAATGGCAGATCTCTTGCTTTCTTGTTGTTATAGGCTAACATATGCAATAATTGTTTTTCATTAAAGTCCATTCGCGTTACGCCGTTGAAAAAAACAGTTGTGTTCAAACTCACAAGAGTTAACCTGCTCAATCTTGCAAAAGGCAAACAAAACTAATGGGTGCAAACGCTCCTGGAAAGGGAAAAGGCGCCATAACGCGTAGTTAAACATTAAGCAATCATGGTTGTATTTCTAGGTCAGCTGCATTAAGGTAAGATGTTGTAAACGCCTCATCAGAGTCCTTAGAAATTAAACTAGGGAACGTTGTGGCCGCGCATTTTTATCTGATGTGAAAATCGGATTGTGATTTAACTGTTAGTTCCTGGATCCTTTCTACCTACTGTATCTGATTGAGTCTAATCTCTACGGTCAAGTGCAAGCGGTCTTGAGTGAAGTGTTGGAGAAACGGGATAAACCCAGTTGGCAGTGGTTCTTAAGTAAGATTTATTTGTGGTAGAGGTTCCATACTAACCATTATTATTATTAGGGTAGCAGTTGCCTCATCGAGGAAACTGTCATTTACGCTATGTAAACAACTATTTATTAAAAAACATATATAAAGATATTTTGATCGTTCCTGTGAAAACATGAAGTGTCAGTCAAATTCATTTTATTCATAAATTCATTTTTTCAGGGTGTCTTTAATCAGGCTCGTAACCAGGGATGGCGCAGGAGGGAGAAGCTCCCCCTAGAAATTTTTTCTCCCCCCTCTAGAAAAATATGTGGGACATAGTTTGAAAGCATTGGACATAGTTAAAAAAATTTGGGCCGCTCTCAGAAAACTCTTAGCCCCCCCCTGGTGTCCCAAGCTGGTTACGGGCCTGTCTTTAATATTCATTTTGTGAAGAGAATTCGGATCATTCTAACATTGTAGGCATACGATTCACACAATTCTTGGCTTGATTCCAGTAATTGCTTCCGTAGTTGATCATCATCTGATGCAAGATCTTTCAGATCATCTTCTAGTGTTTTTCCTTTTTCTATTTCAGGAAAATATTCTGACAATCAGTGGCATGCAGAGGAGGGCGGGGCGAACGGAGAGACGGCCACGGGTATCCAAGGCAGGTAGGCATCCAAAGAGTGAAATTACAAAAATTATAATGCTGTAACATAGGTGATTTCTTCTTTTGTAAGTTATAATAACACATACTGCGTGGATTTAATTTTCCGAAACTTGTTTTTTTTAACACTAGTTTTTACGTATTTAATTGCCAGTAATGCTCATATTCTTCAATATCAGGGACCTATACGGTGGATGTGCGGCGCACACCCATTCAAGCTGACAGTGAAGTGACCTTTTGCAGGTCGTGCGATGAAAGGAAAATCAAAAAGAAGAACTGAAAGTTATTGCAGACGTTTAATTAATTTTCTAAGCCAAATTTCAAAATTGTCTTATTTGAGCTTGCTTGATTTAGCTGACTTTTTGATGCATCACCAGTTTCCCGTTTCATTTTTTGATGTGGCAACCCTGGGTGTGCGCTAATACAGCCGCACACCTATGCTTGCAATATGTGCATTATTTCGAGCTTTGTCATTAACTGGCAGTTCATACGGACTGATCATAACGGTCCACACAACCCCTATCTGTTCTCTCCCCAGTGCAGTAAACCTTGGTTAATCCGGATCTTCGCCAAAACCGGATAAAAATGGTGGTACAAATTATTTCTAACGTTTTTCTACATAAAAATAATCTGTTTATCCGGATTTTTTAATCCGGATCTTCGCCAATTCCGGATAAAATTTGCTTTTTTCACATCTTTTAATCTGGATTTTCCCCACTTCCACGCTGTTGTGTTCTTAAGTGCATTGACTGGTCTCTAGGAAAAATTCAGCAGCTTTCAGATGCAACGCAAGCGTGCTCACGATCACCAGTGAGAGGATAGAATTATGAAAAAAACGGCCGCAACTGAGCGCAACATCTGATGAATCGAAGAGAAGATTATACGTCACAGACGGGCATGGCATACCACATCGCAGGCCACCGCATCACGGTTTCAACCTATAGATTAGTGTTGAGTGTGCGTGCGTAGAGAGCATTATCCCAGAGCTTATTGCACTCTGTAAGATGTGTGAAGGGCATTATCTTCCAAACAGAGTGACTGCTTGTGGACCAGTCGCAGAAATCTCTGCGTCAGTCCAATATTCCAGATTTCTTCGTAGCCGAGTAGTGCTCATAACTACCTGGATTTAGCGCTTACTAGTCTGATGTAACATTGTAAATACAGTAAACCTCGGTTAATCCAGATCTTCGCCAAAACCGGATAAAACTGGTGGTACGAATGATTCCTTACGTTTTTGTTTGTAAAAATCCTCGGTTTACCCGCATTTTTTTAATCCGGATCTTGGCCAATACTAGATAAAATATGCTCTTTTCACATCTCGTAATCCGGATTTTTCAGTGAAGTAAGTGCACTGACTGGTCTCTGGGTAACAGTGGCGTACGCAGATAATTTTCCTGGGGGGGTTTTGTTCAGGGTCATATGGTGGTCATTTGTATTTGGTGTGCGCTGTTTGTGACGTCATAATTTGACGTCATTTTCATGTTTCCAAACCAACGTTTTGGCGGAGTTTGTTGACATAATATGCATATTTTTCTACATCCACTCCCTTTTATTTCATGTGTCGTTGCAATATAAACTATCAGCGCTCCAAGTTAGGCTATCGGAGAAAAACAAACTCAACGCTGCGACACAGCAGTTCCTAACTTCAAAAATATCAGGCCGCGCGTTAAAACAGGGGAGTAAAACACAGTCATCCATGCGTCAGAGCAATTTACAACTGCAAAATGAGGCTGCGCTAATGTCATGTCGAATTCGAGCAGTCGAGCATAGAAAAAGTGCGGCTGGACTGCTGGCGCACACCCCGGTTTGCAAGATCAAATCTTGCTAAACTACGCAAGAATTGAAAATGCGCATAAAGTACGCAAGCAAACTTTCGATTTTTTGTCATTTATAGCAGTCCAGCTAACTTTTAGTTTTCCCTTTTCTCTGCTGAGGCATTATCAAACGCCTGAATGCTTCTATGTTAACACGAAGTCCATAGAGCACAAGCACACACTGTCTCCACAACGCAGATTGATAATAACAGACACAGAGGGTTTTGTAATGGCGTTGGGATAGGACCACAAGATTACAGGCACTTTCTGTAACCACAGTTCAGTTAGCTAACTCCTAACACTTGGTACAAAACTCCATCCAGAGTAGTGTAGTTCAAGACCAGGGTTAAGAATTTTGCTTTTTTGAAGATTTTGAAATTTGGCTGTTTTTGCACTGGGAGTTTTTACAGATTTTGAAATTCTGGATGCTTTTCAACGCACTGGACTTTTTAAATCGAAAAAAACACACAAGATTTGTTTTTTCTGTCGGAAAAGCTTGACCCTGAAAATGCGTATGAGCCGCATATTGACATTCATTACAAATTTTTGCTCTTCTGACGAAGGTTTGCAACCATCAGGTTACGGACTTCCACCCGCCCGTGAAGACTTTCGTTCCAATTCCTGTCTGAAACTTAACTCAATTTGATACAAAAGTCAAAACAGGGAAGCCAATTAAGGCAGTGCGCACTTTGCAGGTATTGAGGGAATAGATGCAAAGCCGGGGTCTGCAAATTCTTTTGGCTGTCGAACCCTTTTTAAATGCCCAGACATCTCACCGAGCCCCGAACGAGTTGAACTTCTCCGATCTCACTACCCCACAAATACGGGGCATTTGGATGAACACCAACTGTTGATATTACATCTAAAACTATCTAACTGTAGTTGAAAGGTAATGAGCAAGAAGCATTATTATTAATTCAAGCACAAAAGGAAAATGGCAAACGTTTCATTGCAATTTGAGACCCCATCAATGAGAAGGATGTTTCCTGTGAGAAACAGCAAGAGCATTTTCATAAATTGGTATCTTTATTAGCAAGCCACCACGCTCTTCCGAGTTCAGTCGGTTCTTCTGCTTTAGGAAAGCATTTGCATACATAACTAACACCAGATTCAAGCATGCAGGAAATTGGGAATGCAAGTAAAAACAGCTCAACAGCTGCACAAAATTTCAGGTACTTAACAGCGATATTTACCTGGGACTGTCACGCAGGTTTTTGCGTTTAAACAGCGATTGAGCTTCGAGATCCACACGCATGTCAGTGAGTTCATCTTGCAACTGCGAATTAATGTCTCCGGCACACGCATCCTCTGCAGGTCTTCAAAAAGTACCTTAAAGTTTTCACTTAAATTTTTATGGTGCTTTGCATATATCTCCAAATCACTGTCAACAATGCTTCCATCTTTTTCTAATTTAAGCAAGTTGGAGAAATATTTGAAATAATTGCGTTCCAATTTTGAATAGGCGCATTTTGGTTTGATATCCCGTTGGGATTGTTCGAGCTTGAATAACAGCTATTTCGTTCATGCCGCATTGTGTCAAGTCTGGTTTGCCAAACTTATATGATCGAATGAGATTTGGTCGATCACGGCACGGGACCCACAAATGGTGTGTCATCAGAAAATGTTTGGCAACCAATGTTCTGTGGTTTCTTCTGTTTAGGTTGTAAAGATAGAGATTGCTATGTTTTTCTCATGCATTGCTTGTACTAGCTGACCTAGTGTGAAAATTTTTTTTCATTTTGAAAACCAATTATGAAATGTAGCTGTAAATCCCCCTCAGCAGAAAGCCGGGGAACGAATAAGACGCATGGACATTATCACCTGTACCCGCCGCGTAGGCCTACAGATTTAGTATAGCCTAAAAAAGTGAATGATGTGTTGTGTCTGATATTGACTTTGACAAAGAAATGTTCAATTCCTAGCAATAATGCTAAAATTTATACCTGTAAGTAGCCAAGGGGCACTTGGGCCATGGACACCATACTTTGCCGCCAACCATTTTGCCAACTTTGCAAAAAGGTCATACTACGGTTGAGTGAACATGGTGACGACATCATCGAAACGCAAACAGAGTGTTTGGCTACTTATCTGTCATTTAGGCTCCTCTCGGAACAGTGTTTGGCTACTTCTGGTTAAAAAAATCTGGCAACCCTGGTGTTCAGTGTGCCTGTGAAGTGTAGAGCATTATCCCTGAGTGTGTACTGTACTCGGTAAAATGTCTGGAAGGCATCAACTTCCAAATAGAGTGACTGCTTAGGGACCAATCACAAAAAGCTCTGTGTCAATCCAAAATCCCAGATTTTCGCAGCCAAGTACCGATGATCTAAAATTATGAACTTAAGATTGTTCATAACTTCCTGGATATGGCGGTTATTAGTCTGACGTGCCATCGTAAATACATCAATGAATTCGTTTTGCTTCTGCGAAAATATGCTGTTGTGTCGTAAATGCGTTCAATCTAAACGATTCTCGCTGATATCGCAGTATCGAAATGACGTGAGGCTAGAAAAAAACATCTTCGTTTAATCTGGATCTTCGCCTCAACCGGATAAAATCGTCGGTCAAATCGAATCCGGATTAACCGAGGTTTACTGCACATCAATAAATTCGTTTTGCTTCTGCGAAAGGCTGTTGTTGAGTTGTAAAGTTGAGCAATTTTCACCGATATATCAGTACTTAGATGACGTCAAGCCAGAAACAACCATCTTCAGTTAATCCGGATCTTCGCCTAAACTGGATAAAATCGTTGGTCAAATCGAATCCAGATTAACCGAGGTTTACTGTAGTTGTACATACAACAGCCACATAATAAAAGACGAAAGTTTTCTTGCGTTCTTCATGCGCATTCGCAATTCTTGTGTCGTTGTACAAGTTTCAAACTGTCAAACCTGGGTATGCGCCAACCCAGCTGCATACCTTTTCTGCACGACAGTTATTCGACGAGGCATTCGCGCAGCTTTTCTGCAGTTGTGAACTGCCCTGTCCTAACATTGAGTTTGGTTTACTCCACTGTTTTAATGCGTAGCCATATATTTTGCAGTTGTGAACTGAAAGATGGTTTGGAACACCAACAAGGTTCTCAGTTATGTGCAGCTTGTGAAAAACGAGGCTCATCTTTTGGGAAACGCTTCAAACGTTTCTGAATTAATATGCTGCGCTTTCAAACTGTTGCCATTCCCTCAAAGATCGCAGAGCTCAACCATTAAAAATAACCACCTTCCTGGCCTATAAAGGCAACCACTTTTGTGTGATACCCAAAGATTGTTGCAGATAAACTTGGGTATTAAACAAATGAGTACATTTTTAGCCCCCCCTTATTTGATTTCCCTCCCCCAAACGCCTGGTTTGGACACGCCACTGATCACAGTTGCAGTAGATCCACTTCCGTAATATTGATTAAAAACGTTTCTTCTGCAATACAGCGAATCAGCCAAGACAGTTTTAACATTAGGGTAGCTCACTTACACCGCAGAAATCTTCAAATACTGCACTTTATCAAATAGGCACACATTATCATTTACCCATCGTTTATTAACTGGATGTTGAATAGACGGTCGAAAACAGATTTGAAAGCAGCATCCACAATCATAGCGTATTTTTGAAAGCTTCAAGCAACAACGGAACAGTAGACCTACCAGAAATAGAATCACATAAAAGCAGGACCAGTTTGAAGCAAATTTGAATGATTGCTTCGAACCGGGTTCCACGTTACTCCTTACCTGTGCAAACTTACACTTTCTATTGGAGCTGCTTGTGTAGTGCCGGCGTGGGGCCCACAGTATTTTTAAGGCGTCAGTCCGGTTGCCAACGTAGAGCAACGTGAACTGTGCGGGCTTTAACGCCCTCATCATACTTCTTTCTGTAATCCTAACAATGCTCATTGTTATCGGTAATGTGTAGTCTAGATTTTTCAATAGCAACTCGTTAAGTCAGAGAGGCTTGAGTTTTGAAACTTATTCCTTTGTTTATAAAATTGTTTCTTATACGGCAGGTCAGGTTTCAATAGTAAGGGCAAACTGAAGTTCCTGGCCTGAAAAAATAGAATCTTTTGCTGCTACTGCAAGCCAGTGTTGCTGACGAGCGTATTTTTATACCAAATTTGAAATTTTTGGCGGAATTTCAAAGTGCTTGGAATATAATTTTTGATTTGGCATATATGAAAATCTTGGTATATTTTTGTTGGAGGGTTTAGTTGAGACTTGAAACCAATTTATTTGTTATATTACAAAGCGGAAACAGTGAAAACATAGTATTAAAAAGTTAAGTGATTATGTTTTAACCTTGGAGTAAGCGTAACTATGGGTAAGCGGAAAGCGAGACCGGAAGAGAGCTGAGAACAGAGAAGTTATGAAAAAATTGAACTTGGCTCTAGGCGCAGTGTTGTCAGTTTGGCTTTATTGAGGCAAAAGCTGTAAATTGTGGCCTTTTTCAAACTCTTGTATTTTTTTTATTTGAAAAAAAAACTATTTCATTAGGTTTTTTTCAAAAATAAAAAAATTGGCGTTTGGCGTTTTTGACCAATTAAAGCTGTATAATGATTTTGGCGGATTTTTGGACACAGAATGGTAAATATTTAATGGAAACTCTGCATTTATCACTTTTAGCTTTACCCTTTCCTGCTGTTTGCTGTTCCAGATTACTCCTTTGCAAGACCAAGATTTTCAAAACCTTTAGGATTGATGTGGCTGTCTTCACTCAAGACAACCTGGAAACCCTGTCAAGGTATATGACTTTAATCAGACAATGCATCCAAAGGTGGTAAAGCTTCGTATGAGAGTGGCAGATGATTTAGCAAAGAGTGACTGACAGAGCTTACATGTCTTCCAAAGCAGTATTCTGCCGGTGCTGTGTATCCCTTCTGCTTTGTAAAAGAGAATTGCAAACCGCAAAGCAACTATTGTACATCATGATAATGTAGTGGACCACAAACTAAATGAAAATGCAGTTGCAGGAAGGTTGTCTATTCCAGTGGTTAATATATCTGTCACTACCAAATTTAAGAAAGTAGGAATTGAGCTTGCAACATCTTTATGATGATGACACTGCTCAACAGCAGCTGTTAGTCATCCACATGAAGTAGTAAAAAGGCATTGAAAGGGTAGCATAAAATTGTAAGCTTTTGTTACAGTTATAAACTTCGTATAGTTTTAGATTAGATTTGGTTTATTAGTTGTAAGAAAGTTGGCAAATCTGCTGCAAACATGTTAGCTCTGGATACGCCCTAGCACAGCATGCAATACCGCTATGGAAGTACCACACTCAATATCTCCCCTCCGATCAAGAGGTACTTGCCCAGAGAGCAGTTATTGGGTGCTGTATTTCTTGGATTTATTTGGTGTTACGGAGTTGTCCGCTGAAGTCCTGCTGGAGACGTGTTGGCGTCACCCTTGCGAGCCTCGAGTTTTTAACTTCAACAATTTCTATCATTATAACTGGATGCCATCCTCAAAAATTTCTGCACAGACCACGGAGTTGGGTCCAGCAAATGTGCTTCCGATCTGGCCCAGCACTTGCTAAAGCCGGCTCCACATGAAAGCAATTCGAAACAAACATTCAGCAACTAATCTTTTGAGCATAAAACACGCAGAAGGGCTTTTTCAAACCGAGGACTAGCATTAGACCAAGATAAAACGAAATTTATTAATGCGAATAAAACACAGTGCTTGACTCGTTGCCATGCGCACGAAGTTCAGATGTGAACTCCAGCAACAATTCTCTTTGCACTTGATTGAACAATACTGCGTTTCATATGTTTACAGCTTTTGGAACTTGATGTAGATCCCTTTCCTGGACTGAAGAGTCAGCCGAACTTCGATTTCAGGCTTTGGAGTATCTTCATCCAAGTACAGGCGGTATCGTCTTAACGTTTGAGCGAGAACAATCTTCATTTCGTTCATGGCAAAATTTTGTCCAATGCAGTTTCTGCAAAAAAAGTCATGCGTGTCCAAATTCATGCAGGCCCACTTTTAGCAAACTGCGCATATTATGAATTCTCATCTTACTAAAAATTATTTCTTTAAATTATTTTTTAGCCCAAGCTTGATTTCATTGAAGACTATTCACAATTGTGGGCAAACAAACGAAGTAAAATATTCATCGGCTAAACCCACTACGTCTTTGCCTTTTCACACAATATTCTCGCGTTAGTATGAGCGTTGTATCAGCTTAGCGAAGCTTTCAAACCTGTGGAAACGAAACTCGAGTTGTGAAGATCTGTCACTCTACTAAGCTACAGCAAAAGATAACGTACAAAAGAAGCGACAGTTGCATTTCTAGCAATTCAAGGAAAATAAACATTGGTCGCAAATGCTATGTGCAGATAAACAACTATATTAAAACATCTAATTTTCTGACTAGGCTGAAACGCGTTTATAATAGGCTTGTATAAAACTGATGCCGAATCGGTAAAGTGTTTTGCGATTGCTTTGCAACATTTTGAAAAGACAAGTTGTCTTCTATGACGTAACAACGTTTTTGATGCGCGTATGTCTGACCTGGATCCTGCGGAGAATGGAAGAAACGCGTGCGGCGAACGCTTTGAGATGTTGTCCTTGGTGAACCTCTCAGGATCAAATTTCTGTAACAACGTTTTTTAGGCATGGATAGCAGTGAAAAATTGCATTTTCTCGGAAAAATAACATTATTTTTACAAAAACACAAAAATATCCGCAAATTTTGCCCTTAAAAAAGGAAATTCGATTTAAGTGCTGTTGATTTGAACGAATCACTGGCAACGCTATATAGTTTTCACCCCATCCGAGCAAAAACTTGCAGCTGCGAATAGTAGCGGACACAGGCTAATTTGGTGGGGGGGATGCGACATCGATTTGCAATGAACCCAATGCTTCACAGGACCATATTGCGAAGCTTGAGTG
>JGI24022J15233_10003452_pt1 | contig 15683 bp, 11 predicted proteins | sample Ectturendosymbi2_FD_15233 | JGI IMG/M metagenome (IMG submission 15233)
GTATCAATAAGGACAACTGAAAATTTCGAGTTTGATAAGATTAGGACTGCTGGAGTGACTGGAAACGCCACTACATTATAAAAACAGCCAGGGCGACGATCCCATATGTTCAACCAGAGATGAAATTTCGCATCCCTCCCGGCCAATTTCACCACGAGCCGCCACTGCGGATTACGACTGTTTTGTAAAGATATATTTTTATTGTTACGATTTTGATTTTAAATGAAGTAAAATCATTATTTCTAATGTGACAGCAAGCTTGTAATGTCGTTAGAAACAGGCTGAGATTAGTGTTAAGATGACAAAGAACTCACGCTGCTATCAACTAATAAAAAATTTAACCTGGATTGTTTGCGCAGCAACCCTTAATTCATTAGCAAAGTAGAACAGGCGTTTATGAAAGTTTTCCACATAGGGTACTTTCTTTGCGTAGTCCAGCAGGCAACTTGCTCTTTTTTCGGATAAGATGTATCCAGAAAAACATTGGAGGGACGAAAAATATTTTACTGACAATGACGACGTAGTTTTAATTATTGTGAGTGACCAAATGACGCGTCGCTGTCGTTGAATGTGAACATGTCCAGTCAATTTCTTGGATACAGAAAATATTTGAACCGAAAAAAATTCCGCAAAATCAGCGAGGAAAAGTGGCTTTAATGACGTTTGCTGTTGAATTTTTCCTGAACATCCCCGTCGTTTAGAACAACGAGAATTGAAAAAAGATGCAAAAGTTTTGAAGTAAAGCTTGCTTGGTAATGATTATTTCTCAAACGTTAGAAAAGGTTGAAAAAATTGGGTTGAAAAAAATATTCTCAAACGTTAGATTTTTATGGACACCAAGTGTGGTCGTGGGCCATAAAAATGACACAAAACGTAATGTTGTCTTTGACCAAACTACATCGAGAACATTCAATTTGAACTGCACCATTTACGTTAATTTAATTACAGCGCAATACGTTCGGTCAGGTGCTTATTTTTTTAACAACTTCTTTTGTGGATTATTTATAAATGTCAGCTTTCGATTTGAAGTTAAATCAAGGTATCAAGTGACTGTATGTTTGAAATTTGTATTCAAAAATAAGGAAAATTCGAGAACATTGTAACACAGATACAGAAATAAGGAATACCTTGATGGCGAGCGTAAGTACTTTTACTTAGCACTTAGCAGTTATGTATGAGAGTTTTTATTTCTATGTACTGAGTAAACAAATAAATTTTTTTACGAGACGTCTTATATTGCTTCTGGTAGTCTCAACTCTGAAACGAACTTGGTAAATGTTTCGATAGTAAAGGGGATGTGTCAGAGCAAAAATTTATAGGAAAGGTTGTGCATTCTTTTCTTATGAGGGCCGATATTTGCAACAATTAAAAAAAATCTAAAAAATAGCCGAACATGAGACGCATGGACTTACCATTTGTTCCTTGTTTTTGTCTAATAGTACACTTATTTTAAGATTACCCTGTTACAAACAACAAAAATTATCAGAGGCTTATTCACTGAGGAAAACATTCAAGTGTTTGGTTCGCGATATTCCTTCTGATAAGAGATGAGTTTACGACAAATACCGAAACTTGTGATCTAAAGCTGACAAACTTGTGTCCTTCACCGAAATGACTGCTGATACAACGTTTTTCACGAAACCAGCCTGCTCCCACGTCATATTCTTCAAACAACAGGGAGTGGTATCAGCAGCTTGAGTATTACGCAATACTCCTTGTTATTTTGCCAGTAGTCAAAGCAAGAGTTTCATAGGCTTTGAATGCGCGAGCCCATGCAACAACAAAAAAAATTCGACTGGCATGAATCAAGAAAAACTAGCTGGAATCTGCAAAAAGAAATGTGAACAAAATTATGCCCGGTTGATCGCGCCCTTCAAAGTCGTGCGACAGAGGTTTTACATATTTGAATTCGCAGGAAGTGCATTAGTTTGAAAAAATATTATTCATAGACATGCACTTCTTCTATGGCTGTAGGAAGGCACTTTCTTGATTGGAAATGATGCTATTTAAAATCTCATCAAGCAGCGCATATGTGAGAAACTGATGTTGAGTTTTTTTCTAACAGCGAGTGCAAGCGCGATTTCTTTTAGAAATGGTGGAACGAACGCTGATGACGTCACACAATCAACCAACCGTGAGGTAGGTAGAATTCCGAAATCGCACCCAGGACCAGTGACGTAGCCAGCCCAAAAAATTTTGCGAGGCCAAAATGTTGGACTTTCGGCGAGCAACAATATTTTTGTTTGGGACGCCGCTTTTCAAAGCACAAAACTAGATATGCTAAAAATTGGGGGTGCATGGCCACCTTGCTACGCCTGTGCGCAGGACTCCCCGTTATACGCTGTTAAACGAATAAATGAATATAGCCCATTAAACCTTTGACCCTATTGCGGAAATGACGTCATTAGCTGCACCTTCACTCTTCAAAAAGAAAAGAAATTCCATACGCGCAAACTTGCTATGAAGCAAAGACTGTTATTAGCTGAAGTGTGCAAATAAAGCCAAGGCCTACTGCCTTCTGTTAGTGGGAATTGGCAGCGAAAGGCCATTTGCGGTTGGTTTTTATTGAAATGCTTAAATATAAAGTCGCCTCGTTGTGTAATTACGTTTTGCGATTGACTTAAAGTTTTATAAAATGTACATGGCGGAAATCTCCTAAGTTTCGACCAAAAATGCTGCACAAAGCAGTAGCCCGGCTAACTATTGAATCTGTTCTGTCAGGCATAAACAGGTTTATCAATGGGTAGCACCAAGAGAGCTATGGGTAGCACCGACAGAACTAGGTTATAGCACCAACGGAGCTACGTAACTGTCGTTCATCTTGCTGACGCTTGTCACAATATAACACAGGGCTCAGAAACTGAAGCATTTTCACTGAAAACTGTATTGCCTTTCTGCAAGCCCTGCTTACTGAAAAGCCAACGGAATTTTCCTGCATCAGAACATCCGACGTTTTCATACCTAACAGCAAAATAACTGCCGAGNCCTATCGATGCTGATTTAGAAATAACAGTTCCTTTACAGTCATAGTCTCTGTGAAGATGCATGGCTGTATCATGAATGTGCCATACATGCGCTAATATAGCTTGTGTGAGCAGCTGCAGTCATAAAGAATGGCTGACAAACCGCACTGGCCTTCGGATATTGAGAAAAATAGTGTAGTTTGTTGTGACGAACAGTTTATTTGTTGAAATATCAAAAAGTCGAGACACATTGTTAGAATCAAAAAATGCCCATGTGTTTGCTCTGACCTTTATTTTTTTCATTAATTTTTTCCAAGGGTCACATTCCCAATATGCCTCCCTGCAAAGATCCATGCTTTTCGGTTATATCTATCAGAAATGGGAGACTTTCTCCACACTCGTTTCTTATTATGGCAACGCAGGCATAACGAAAACATGCCATTCATGTAGTTCCATTCCGGAAGAGATCGGTAGTCAGAGCACCAGCACACTCCAGCAGGTCGTGATTACGACCGATTGACGGCAAAAAGTTAAAAATTTTCCACTGCAGGCGGCACGGCTATTGCTCATAAAGTTGGTGTAAGATGCCAGCGCTTTTTATTCATTTTTTTCGTATTTTAAGCGAGGAGACTGCTGAATTTCAAAGCATGTACGAACAAAAAGTTTAAGCATATTGCAACCACGTTATTCAAGGGATGTTACTTGCCGTATGGGAGTGTTTCTGCGTTTTTGACAGTTACGTTTGAATTTATCGCGCTTGGCGTTTCGGCCAAAGACATGCTCCCCTTGCTTCAACGTTGGTTGGGCATTTATGCAACTCAGTGTTGCCACTCTGTTCTTATAGAAAACAATAGGTTTCATGATAAAAAACACTAGATTCACAAAAAAACACTAGATCACAAATACATTAGCTATGAAAGCAAATGGCAAACTTACACTCAATGAAATGGCCAAAAAGTGGGTTGCAATGCAAACAAAGACATTTGAAAACCAGAGACAAAAAAACGGGAGATACCGCAGCAGCAACGCTTGTATTTGTAGCCAGCTGCACGTCACTGAAATTTTTAACAGATGACCACAGTGACTTTGTAGCGGTTTAACTCAAAACAGATTACTGCATATATGTTCTTGTGTAATTTACTGTAAGATATAATTAGCAGGGAGAATTTTTAGCAAATTGCAATTCCACGAAATCAAAAAGTCTCAATTACAGTTACAATTAAACAAAAATTGTGTAATCAAATACATTCAGCTCACTCATAAAAAATCACTAGATAGCTGTGAAAAAACACTACAGCACTAGATGAAATGCAAAAATACCACATCTAGTGGAAAAACACTAGAAGTGGCACCACTGATGTAACTACAGTATATATGTCTCAACTTTCAACTTACAGTATGTCTCAACTTTCGCCTTTTCTCATTCTGCTCGTGATTCTCCGGTACTTTCCCTGTTTCGTCATGTGACGTATGTCACAAGCACACACGTGATGTACGTGACGATACGCTTGAGCTACAGCGAAGCTTGCCATTTCCAAACCTCATCTTTATTTATTCACAATGCAACTTATTAAAGGGCAAACAGCCAGTGGTGTCGCGGGTGCACCTCAAACGATCCTTAAAGGTTGTATGTTTCATAGTCATAAGCACATCTCGTGCTATGCTATAAAGTGGTAACTGAATTGGAATGTTAACAGCCAACAAAGTTTACTTTTTACCATGAAATCTTTTTCAGTGTTTTCTGGCAGAGCATAGAAAAAAACGAAATTCAAGCTGGATGGATGAAATAAGTACCTTGTATCAAGCATTTAACTTATTTGGACATCTCAAGTTTTAAACCCTATTAAGCCCCGCGGGCGCCAATTTTTTGCAGAGTTTTGCAACACCATAAGTCGCCAGCCAATTAAGCTAGAGAGCTGTTCGAACCATCTGCGGATTCGGCAAGTCGTCTAGTTCAGATTGAAAAAAAAAAGTTTTTCGTTTTGAATTTGGGGTTTTCTGTGGGTGACGTCATAATGAGGGCATGCTTTCGCCTTTTTGGCTAAGTTTACTTGGCCCTGGGCGCCAAACCAACGAGCCGTTTTTTGGCTCAAGTTTTTTTGGTAACTAGGCTATGCTCCGAGACTTGAGTCCTTGATTGGCTTTCTAGCATATCTGGAGCCAAAATTATGGCTCAAAAGCCCCATTAGTGACAAAATTGCAAAAGCTCCATGAAAAGTATGAGTTGCCTCTGGTCAGTCATAACGCAGCACCAGATTGAGCTAGAGAGCTGTTGAAGCCCTCGAAAAACTCGGGAAGCCTTGTAGTTTAGAACAAAAAAATTGTTTTTAAGTTTTCGGCTTGGGTTTTTGGTCAATGACGTCACAATTTGGGTACGTTTTGCGTTTATTTGATGACGTCATTGGTGATTCAATGAGCGTGGCTCAAAACTTTATTGGATTCTAGGCTATAATACGAGTCTTTAGAGTCCTTGATCGACTTTCTAAAGTTTCTGGTGCCAAAATTATGCCCAAAAAAAGCAAAATAAACAAAATTTTCCCAGGGGATTAATGGGGATTTCCCTGATTAATATTTGGTTATTTTGCCGTAACTTCTGAGCCAGAAACGTTGGAAAGTCGATCAAACCCTCTAAAGACTCGTATTGTAGCCTGGAATCGAATGAAATTTTGAGCCACGAAATCAGCTCGTTTGGTCAGCTCCCAGGATATGATGACATCATCCAAACATAAACAAATATGCGTAAACCTACTCCCATTGTGTAAACATAGACAAAAAAACGACATCCAAAACTTAAATTTTTTTAAATTCTAAACAACAAGTCTTTCCCCATCCAAAGAGGGTTTGAACAGCTCTCTAGTGTAGCAGTCACGCTAGCGCGACCGCTGCATATGAGCAAAGACGGCCAAAGCAAGGAGAAGGGTAAGACCAAGCAAGCGACCCTTATAAGTGACTTCCATGCAGTATGGAAGTAAGAGCTCTATTTGGCCGTTTCGTCTGGCGCGGAGTTAACATCGATGACGTCACAATCCATCCTTCCCGAGAGGTAGATGATGAAATGGATGACGATCTTGCGCATTTGACCTGAGGTAACCTCGCGCGATGAAAACGCTGGAAACACTGCTCATTTTTGCGTCAAGGTAGTAACTACCGATTCGCCTGGCATGAAGCGGCTCGGATAAAACGCTGAGTTTATCAGTCAGTCGGCAGCGACCTCGTAGCCTAACAGATGTGTTTCAGGGCTCGTATGCCAATGCTTTTCGGTTCGGCCCTCAGCTTTGGGAGTTTCGTTTTGGCAGTAGTTGTTGCACAAGTATCCACACTTTTCTCTTCATATTTTTCGTTTTGGTTTGCGTTTGGGCTTTAGGTTTAGGGGTTATGTTTAGGAGTTAGGTGTAGGGGTTAGGGTTTAAAATTATAGGTTTATAGCGGGATCAGTCGAGTACAGCACAAACTTCCCTCCGGCCCACTACCTTGTCGCAGAATCGAACAGTGTTTCCAGCGTTTTCATCGCGCGGTTACCTCAGTTCAAATGCGCAAAATCGGCATCCATTTCATCATCCACCTTCCCGAGGTTCGAGGATCAATCCCACACTGAAGGTGTGCGAACACAACCGGGTCGCACACGCTTAGCTAGCTCAATCGGCTAGCGACTTATGGCCTTTAGCCAAAATGGCCAAGTTTATCTTTTGCGTGACTTGAATTTTTACCCAATTTTTGTTTTTTGAGCCATAAGTTTGGCTCCAGATATGCTAGCAAGTCAATCAAGGGATCTAACGGCTTGGATGATAGCTTAGATTCCAAAAAAACTTGAGACAAAAATATCTTATGGTTGGCGCTCAGGGCCAGGTAACCTCAACCAAAAAGGTGCGAAAACATACCATCATTATGACGTTACCCACAGCGAAGACCAAACCCAAAACAAAAAAAAATTATTGATGTAAGCTAGAAGACTTCCCAGAATCCGTGGATGCCTTGAACAGCTCTCTAGCTCAATCGGTTGGCGAGTTATGGGGTTGCAAAGTGGCAGAGCACCTTGCAAAAAAGTGGCGCACGCGGGTCTTGAAGGTTTCATATATGAAAAAAGGAAAAACGAAACTGATTGTTGTGTCACAAGCCTTGGTTGCCGGTGGCAACCTGCTTCACAATATACCGCCTGGTTACTACGCCTTTTTACATTTGCGTTGGTACCTTTGGCAACGTTCGTAAGTTTCTTTCACGCTTCTTTGGCAAATCCGTAAACTTCTTTGTTTTTCTGGCACTTTGTGAGGAGACACGATATTGCCGTTTTGCCCATTTGATACAAATAAGATTTATTCAACCAGTGTTGTTTGATGAATTGATTAGCGCCGAACATGTGTTTTTTTTCATCGATTTATGATGTGCGCCGATCATATGTCCTTTTTCATCGATTTATTTTAACTTGAAATATCTTGTTCACTTTTCTAATGGCCCAATGGTGGACCACAAAGGCATTTTTTGTGGGCTGCAGAGCTACTCTCTGTCGTCAACAGAGAAGAAAATCTGAATTTTGCAGCTAAAATGTGTACTATAGTAATTTCATTGCAAAATAAGTTTGTTACCAGCCAATTTTCCCACATTTTCAAGTTTTAAACGAGGGGTGGGAAAGTATTTCTTATCGCGGGCCGCATAAATTCATAAATTGCATAAATTGTGCAATATCATGGGCGCACCGCAAAAATTCCAAATGACATCTTATGATGAAAAACACAAACAAATACAAATGTTTTTTTCGCTTTGACATGCAAATGCACCGCGTTTTTTTAACTTTTAAATCTGCAAATCTTAACAAAATTTTGGTAGCGAAAATTCTGACGCGAGCCACATTAAACGGGCACGCGGGCCGCAGATTTGCCACCCCTGTTTTCAACGCACGATCGCTTTTGCCCGAACAGTCGTTGCTAACTTTTGACATAGCTTTACAACACATGGTGAGCCATGGCACGAACCGTTTAAGTAAGCATGTGGGTAATGGAACAAAAAAGTTTTAAAACGCACTGGTCTAGTTCATTCGTCCATATTTCTAAAAGTCTATTTCACCGCACATTGCAAACTCGGCTCATATAGAAGAAAAACGTTACCTTCTGAAACGGAAAAAAACAACTACTCGTAGAGATCCACTAACAACGAATGTTGAATGGTAATGGTTTCTTCATGCATATTTGTGACTCAACTCACGAAGTAACACGAATGCAGCAAGAGGAAAAGCAGCAACATCACAGAGCAGAAATTAATTTCATGTTGATGAGAATATAAAAACATACGAAATTTCAGGTTTAGCAAATTAATGATTGTGTTCTAACACTTTGAATTACTAAGGGTTGGCGAAAGACAATGTGGATCAAGTTCTCAGCCAGCCTTGTTGCTAGCACAAATCAATTTTTAATTGAAGGCGTTTCACCTGTAGCAAAAAAACAAAGTGCATGGAATCAACGTCAGACAAGGTAAGCAAACAAAACAACAACAAAATAACCGTGGGAGAAAAACGTGCCTATGTATAGGTGGGGTGAGAAATTGTAGATGTGAAAGATACAAAAAAAGAGGGGCATCAAAACAATATTACAGAAAAGTGACAAGCACATGAAACGAAAATCAACAGGAATTTTGGCAAATAGCAGGACGTTTACATATTGTTTTCGAAATGAATAAGGCGAGAAAGATTTCAAATTTTATCACATTTTTGAAGGTTTGGACTCTTCATGTTCAGCGTTAACAGGTCTGCATTGAGGTTGTTTCGGCGCTCTTAGAAATTTATCTTTGCAACTTTCATCAGTACCGGATAATAAAATGACAATAAGAAAATTTTTCAACCCAGACTATGATGCTCCCTCCAATGTTATAATTGCTCCTAAAACCCATCACAACCCGAAGTAAAGTAGTACGTCGAAAACTTGCACTCCGTCGCAAAAGACTTTACGCCACAATAATCTCATGTAAGCGCTGTTAAAAGAGACATAAAGTCCCATAAACTACTGTAAACGTGAAGGGAAAATTATAATTGCGATTGCTTGCTTGGTGGTCAGTGAAAACATAAAAGAAAGAGCAAAGCTTTGGATTATCCTCGTAGGTCGGCAAATATGGTGTCTTTCCAGCATATCGGGTACATTTTGCCCACGTTTTCCGCGTAAGTGCAAAAATTAGACCTTTTTTAATGCAGAATAATGACACTACACAAACAAAAAGGATTATCAAACTTTTAAACTTTGAACTCAGGGTATCATTAGCGAGAAACGTATACAGATTTCATTACACACTACTGGTTAGAACAAAGATTCGAAATTTAGAGGGTAACCAAAAATTTGCTCATTTTCACGTTCATCATTCACCTATGTCTTATTAAAAATACACACAAATATACTCATTTAAATTGTTCTCTACATTAAGATTGAAAGTTACTCCCCGTCAATCTCCCGCCGTTGTTTCTTTGTAGCATCAATTTTTGCTACACTAAAGAGTAGAATTAAGTCTTAAAGCCCAGGAACGTGCTTGTCTTGTCAAGAAAAGTAAGCGATATAGTGGCGAAATTCCCAAAGCTTTTTTAATGCAACAGGTATTTAGTTTGCATTGAGTCAGACATGTCTGTAGTAAATACATACGCATATGATTCTTGGCTGTTCGCTTCAGCCCAGCGTTCTCAGCGTTACTTCGAATGCCTTATCGATGCAATCCTTGTACAGTTCGCGCATAAGCGAAAGGAAAACTTTTTACTGTATCTGAGTGGGGCAGAAGCCGTTACGGAAGGGTGGGAAGGTGGAAGCCGTTCGCCTTGGAAGATTTTTTTACGGACCTTATTTGTTATGCAGGATTCCCTTTTACGCAAAGTGACTTTTTTCGGTGTAGATTTGACAGAATTTTTGTAAACCTCCCCAAAAATAAAGTGAAGAGCCTAAAGATGACAATCTATTTTGGCCTATATGGAAGATATTACTAACAATGTCAACATCTCATCGCCTTCAAAAGTCTGCCCCCGTATTTCTTTAAAGGTAGACCTGATGTTTCTTTTGTGCCACTCCCACGTGAGCCTGCAAGACTGAGTTTTTATTTTTGCTGGAGTGCTTATTTATTGATCCTCCCCAAATACGTTCGTTTAAAGTTCGTGAGGCTTCTGTAAACGAGCGCATTTCAAGTTTTTTTTTTAAACTTAAATAATACAAAACGTGAAGGTGGACAAGGCTGGCCGAACAGTTGATTCATGTTGTTTCTCGCCTACCCTCTGTGATTCAAATATGTTAGTACACATTAATTTGCTAAACCTGAAGTTTTTGATGCTTTTATATTCTCATCAGCATGCAATTAATTCCTGCCATGTGATGTTGTTCTTTTACCTCTTGTTGCATTTGAGCTATTTCGTGATTTGAATTACAAATAAACCACTACGATTACCATGGATTCAACATGTCACTGACGTTGTCGTTAGACAATGGCGACCTAATACTTTGTTTGCGACCACTGTGCCAAAATCGGTCCATAGTGGCTCTAGGCTAGGGCAATTATGTCCAGCTCGCGGTCCGCGGGCCGCATGCAGCCTAGTCGAAGGTTTTGTGCGGCCCAGCGTAGGTTTTCGCTGTAGTATAGGTAGCCTAAATACTGGCAACCGATTTTTATTTTGATTATTTTAAATTTGACATTTTTAATGCAGGTGGTCCTCAGGGCCGCTTTATCACGTCTGTACAAAGGGTCACAGGAACACCAAAAATAGCGTTAGTTGTCGGCCCTTTGCCTGACAACTCCAAATTACATATAAACGTACTATGGCCCTCTTTCTCATAGCACGTTCGCATCAACAATAACTAAACCTGTTCCCTCAATTTCCAAACTCGTCATCACGAAGGAAAAAAGGGAACAGTGACGTGAAGCAAATAATTGGAACGACCAACAAAGAAAAGAAATTACGCTGATTAANAAATTTCGCCGGCAGAAAAGCAGCGAACGAATAATGACCGTAACACACCTTGGTGAAAGACTTTTTACTATTTTTCTGATTTCTACCCTTGTTCCACTGGCACTAAACTTGTCTAAAAAATCACACTTACCGAGTGGTTGAAGGTGCCAAACAGCCGTTAATATTGCAAGTAGGATTCGAACGCTTTCAGTACATTAGCTTCAACTAATTTTAGTTTGCTAAGATCTGAATAAGTCATTCAATGTGCAGACTTCATTAAAAAGGTCATTTAATGTGCGGCCCTGGTTAAGATAGTGACATAATTTTTGGCTCAGTCAGCAATTTCGGTTGAACATAGCTGCTCTAGGGTGACCTCTACTGTTCAGTGAAACGAGGAATTGCGTCAAAGGCGGAAAACGTATCTTCAGCTCATCTTCTTTCATGATGCAATTCGTCACGGTACTTTCAGTTGCGTCGTTTTATAGTCCCCTATCAAATTTGTTACACATGCGTACTGTTCTTTGCGTTGTACACAGCTTAACAACTATGTTTGTATTGTCTGATGCATAATTGTAACTTTCTGCAGCTTTCACCGACCTCAGTCGAAGGCAATTGCCTACTCGGGCTACGCCGCTACAAGGCGAATGACACCAGCGTATAATTGACATAGGTTGTCGTTTCGAAGTTGCCTTGAGAACAAACGCAGTGAAATACGTTACACGCCTCCTTGCCGGCTAAGAAAAAGTTAAAGAAGCTCACTGCAATTCATATTTCACAATACGGATAATGTGTTTACCCAAAACGTTCACGAAATATGTTTTATTTTATTTGCTTTGGACGTTACTTTTATGATTATGCACACATAACATCATTATCTAATTTTTTGCCCATTACAAGGTTTGGCAGTTGAAATTCAAGGCCTTGTGTTACGGTCGTGGTTGACCGAACATGGATGTCACGAGAGAATCACATTTGCAGCAATCATCATCGAGAAAGAATCCAAAGCTAGTTAAGCTACTAAGGATAAACAACAGAACTGAGCTGCAACTGGTAAAAAGTTGCTTTGGATTGGTTCAGGGAAGGTTGTTGATTCAATTCCCAACTGCAATCTACGTCTTCTAGCCAGACAGCAGCTTGACTGCTGCGCTTGTTATAAAGAATTTTGTTCGGGAGGGGCCGGTTAATCACGTCGTCAGCCACTAACGTCTTTCTGACAGTTGAAACTTGATACCAAGCACCGGTAAAAATATTACCAGGTTTGTTTCTGGGGGATCCATGGCCTCTTCGGCCTCATTCTGGCTGTGGGTGGAAAACTATTTGTTCTGCAACGTTTTATTTTGTTGCAAATTGCGGGAACATGTAAGTTTCTGAAACGAGGTCAAGCGCATAGGCGTGTGCAGAACATTTTGCAGTGGTAAGCGATATTTATCGTGTTTCGATATGTTTAGTCTGTATTTTAGGGCTCTAACCTGCGCTTAAAGGATGGCAATAGAACATCTTTCTACCCCGGCCCATCAGCCTCACAAACTATTTTATGAATTTTGTTCAAAAACCGTGAAAATGATAGCGGGGCCTATTTTTGCAAAACAATAAACAATTTCTTGTGAATGATGAACGGAAGTCGTGACGCACAGAACAGGCGAAAAGTCCCAAGTGCGCGTTGCAAACCTTGTGTTTGTTCATTTACCAAAACTGCTGGCGCAGCAGCGCGCATGAGGTTCTTGGGGCAACAATCATTGTGAAGATGTCTGCTTGGTTTTGTTTTTTAAGATAGCCTATTCAAAGCATTGGAGTGTTTGTTGTTTGTTGTTACTTTTTCGCTTCTATTAATATTGATTGGAGTCAATACTATGCACCGTGCCCATGTCTAAAAATTCAATCTTCAGCTGTAACAGCTTGGCAAGGAAGAAATGCACTGGAATCGAGCTGAGAATTCCCGAACTCTTGCGGCTGTGAAATTTTCAACATTGTTTACAATACAGGTTGAAGAAACGTAACACAAGTAGAAAATTGCAAAACAGTATCAGCAATATCACGCGGACGCCTGTGTTCGCCACGTGAAGAAATTGGTTGTTTTTCTAAAAATAAAAATTTACTATAGGATTTCAGATTAACTGCTGTGTCTTAGGCCTCATAAACACTTTTGGATTTTTTTGAATTCTTACCTCAACCGTTGTTGCATTTTACAACTTGCACATGTGTGCTTCTGTTAACTTGTATTCGTAACAACAAAGACAAAATTCAACACAGTAAAGTCAACATCGTAACATGATGAGCATATTTCTGATTGGTCATACGTTTCCGTTTTAAATGACTCATGTTGATTTCGTAATGTGGCATTTGTTTCCGTTTTTGATATGCCGTTATTTCCGTACTGGCCGGTTAACGCTCAAAGCAAGCTTAATGGCTCGATGCTACTTCTTTTTTTCGTCAATAATCTTATTCTCGTCTTTTCAACATGATAGGCTTCCTAAACAAATGTTTTGATCTCGGCATGCGTTAACTGGAAATCTGTAAATACTGGAAGAATATAGACGGTCAGGAGAGAGTTTGTTAATAGATTAATAGTGGAAATAAGAGTTTTACAACTTCCCATAGAAGATATCAGACTTCTCATACGTGAATGTTTTACCTACAATCTTGTTTATTGTTTGTTGAGACTTTATTGTTTGCAGAAAAGCTGCCGTTAATAAAAAAAATTAAGTCCAAGAAGTAGCTGGGCAGAAGAATAGCAAGCGTTTGGTTGTCCACAATTTGAAAGAATATTAGTATATTAAAGTAAAAACTATGGTAAGCATAAACTGCAGATAAAATTTCCTTTGCTTGATGAAAGCCGGACAAAATGTTTTTGTGCTTTTCGTGCAGTCAAAAGAATCGAATACGACCAAGCCGCAACTCGGGAACATCTTCAGTGGATTGCCTCTGGACGAAACCAAAACGAATACACAGGAAAATGGTATACAGCGCAGTTGGGAATGTTTCTTGTTCCTCTTTTATGCAAAAGCCGCCGAAACGACTTTCTTTTTGGCAAATTTTTTACATAAGTAAAGCACAAGCTGGAGTTGCTGTTTTTGCATACGATTTAATTACATAATAAAAATGTTACCACAAATACACAAGTAAATGACATCAGGCAGGTGTTTCACACGTTTGCTCAATTTTGTGATAAAAACAGCAAGATTTGAGAAAATTGGTTTGGTAAAACCATCTTACACTGTATTGAAGGCATGAATTGACGCGGTGAATGCAATATACGGTACTCAAGGGCCCAGTCACTTCTCCAACAGTCACAAAAAATGTGTCCCATAAACCACATATATTAATACGCAGTGCATTTCATATGTAAATGTTTGCTGTGCTTTTGGTAGAAATTCCAATGTTTGGATATCAACTGCTGATATTTTCGTGCTCAGAAACAAAACGGAAGGAAAGATGCTGCTACATTTCGATTGGAATTATACTCCTCGCTGTTCTCGCTTCTACTGCATTTGTAGTTGTTCACTTTCTCGTATTGTCGGTGGGTAATTTAATTTTAACTAAATAATCAATACTAAAGGAAATTCATTGCAGTGCATAGCATGAAAATTATGGTTTGTTTGACATGAAAACAAAAATCAGAAAAAGCTTTTTCGATCATCAATTCAATTACGCACTGAAAACGGAAATTAATATAAAGAATTTCATTAGTTTTTTAGGTAAATATCGCCTATTTTTTTTCATTAAAGCGTCATATGGAGGTCTCAAACAATGTTGAATAACATTTAAAAATAAGGAGATATTCTTCTATGCGCTGTTAATGTCTGAGAAGTTTAAAAACAAAATGCTGGCAAAAAGGTCTAAATATATTTCATTCATTGGGGCGATCGACCCCTCTGTAATTGGTGCTCTGTGAATTGCAGCATTGTGTTTACGTTTCACCAATAACAAATGTTTGCTTGCTTAGACCGATGAAAAGCACATCAAACTAGTCGATAGAACTTCACAAAACACAAGTTTACAAACTCATCAGTTGTTTTTCACGCGTCAAACCTCCAACGAAAGTCTTGTGAAAGCCACAACTACCCATACAACAAATCCTCCGATTGATGTGACAACTGTCAGTCGACGTAAGATTCCTTTTTCCACAACTTCCGCTGTTCGACGTGATTTGCTTAGCGGAAATTGTAAAAATTTGTTGAAGGTTTCGTGAAATTTTCCTGAGTTCAGTATAGTCGTTTTGTATGACCTTTGGAGTATCACAAGATATTCTGTGGCGCACATCTCCTCGTGTTCTGTGCCGGCACTAAGCGTGAACCTATAGCTCTGCCATCCACTCGCCAAGGCTGACCACAAGGCTGGCCAGGCGGAAAGTATCATTTTTAAGTATTCCGTATGACCCGACGGGTAATCGATGCCACCTCTACCAGCAATCCCAGCCCATACAGTTAACCCACTGTTCCACTTGACCGATGTTGCTGCTAACTGGATAATAAACTAAATTTTGCTTGCTCGCAAGCAAATCCTTTATTGTAACCTGCATTTCAAACTTTGCAGCTAATTCTACCAGCAAAACGTTTTCCACTTATACCTTGCGCGGTGTTGCTATGGAGATGACATGACAAAGGCCTTAGCGTGAACGAAGCAACAAACGCTCAAACCGCGCATCAGGAATGGTGGCTTGATGAGTGCGCTTTATTAGTGCTTGTTGATTTTGATATTTATAATGAAGTAACTTGCGTTGATTTAAATATTCACTGACAGTAGAAGGCAGAGACGCCGGAGAGCGAGGACGTGACGGTCAGAGGGCGGGGGGACCAGGGCGGGGGGACCAGGGCGGTGCT
>JGI24022J15233_10003453_pt1 | contig 15682 bp, 5 predicted proteins | sample Ectturendosymbi2_FD_15233 | JGI IMG/M metagenome (IMG submission 15233)
GCCCCTGGTAGCACTAAGTGTGTTCTACTCCCTTGTTTTAACGCGTTGCCGGATATTTTTGCAGTTATCAACTGCTCTGTCTCAGCGTTGAGTGCTGTATTTTGTTCCGGTCTCCTAACTTGGAGCGCTGATAATTATAATTCATGTTCATTACAGTGCGACATTGTAGAACAACGAGTAAGGATAGTGGGTGCAGAACAGGGTCTCAAACACGCGGCCCGCGATGTTTCTTAGACATTTTCAAATAATTGACATTTAAGTTATTTAGTTTATTCACCGGTGTTTGAAAGTGTTCGGCCAGCGAACGAACAAGTTCCATTTAAATCAGGGTTGGGGAACCTGCGGCCCGCGGGCCAAATGCGGCCCGGGTGAACATTTGATATGGCCTGCAACATAATTTTCGTGACTCAAGTTAGAGTACAACATCGCGTCAAAACGAAGTAGCATGATAAGCAGGTACTTAGACAGTAAGTCAAGAGAAGTCACTCTTCCTCACAGTTAGATAAAGGTCGAATTTTAACAAAAATCAATTGATTTTGCGGCCCGCCAGTGGTAATGCAAAATTCATGCGGCCCGTGATAATAAATAGGTTCCCCACCCCTGATTTAAACGAACGCAGAGACGGCTAGAAATGATTTGACTATAACCCACTACAACTTTCGCAAGAAATAAGAGGTAAAACCTATTTCTAGTAAGGTTCAGGTACCCCCAATGTTGCGTCAGAGTCATAATTTGACCCTCGGCTAGTCATCATGCGGCCCTCGGATTACGTTAAAAGCCCTCATTTGGTCCTCGAAGCAATTTGAGTTTGAGACCCCTGGTGTAGAATAATATGCATGTTGCGTCAACAAGCTTAGCCAAAACGTTGGTTTGCAAACGTGAATATAACGTCATGTTGACGTCACAAGCAGCGTATATTTAGTAACAATGACCACCATACGCCACTGCTCAATACTAGAGTTTGGTTGGGGGGCATACAGTCAAGAAGTCGCCCCGTCATCACCAGACCTCTAAACGCCACTGAGTATAGCATATGACAATGTCCGGGTTGTATCAATTTACAGTGCAATACACTAAAAGTTAGGTTTGTAGTTACGGTGTGATGTACACAGCAGTGCATGAATGTTTTTAAGTGGAGAGATATTCCCAGAAAAGGCAAAACGATTATTGAAGGGTTGAGCATCAAGATTTTAAAATGTACTTCAAAAGAAGACGCCAATCTTGTTACTTCTGCTCTTTGGAGGCAAAAATCAGCATGTTGAGGCAAAAANCNGGACTTTGATAATTTTTATCATGTGTACCAGCTTCAGTTCTGCTGCATTTNCTTCTGATTTGAGTAAGGGTAGGTTGTGATGTGCAAATTTTGGTTCTAGTCTTTTATAATAAAAACTGCTCATGGCAGTATCCCTACGCATCAGNGGCAGATCCAGGNGGGGCGATTGGGGCGATNGCCCCCCNAAAAACCTACAAAAGTAACTCTTTTCACCATGATTTTGTACAGTTTAGAAAACAGCATTCGCGATATCAGGCNATTTTGCCGTCCATTGTTTTGTCACAGCAGTGTTGTGAAGTTGAAGTATACTTCATCTCTCTTACAGTAGTGAACCCGCAATGAGACTTGACTGCCAAATATTATTGAAATCGCCCCCCCTAAACTTTCTGGCTGGATCCGCCCCTGCTACGCATGGTAAAGTACTTTATTCAAATTGTATAGCATAATTTGCGAGCTTTGATTATTAAGTGGGAAAGGATAATGATTTTAATTTTCGCAGAAAAACCTGCAACAAGCATGTCTGCATATATCCAAGACAACTCTTCCAAAAGTAAGATGTTACGACTTTTGTAAGTGTAGGACTTTGGTATCACATCAAGAAAAAATAAATTTATTTCAATAGTACCATATTTCAGCTCAGTAGCAAGAAAAGTCTCAACAAAATTTTGGAAGTTTTAATACGAGTATCTTGGTAAAGCTCATGTTTCCTCAGACGCCAACCTTTGAAATGTTTGAAGTAGGGTACAAAAACTGCAATGAACTATAAATCAATAGGGCATAAATATATCTCTAAAACATTAATATAATATCATATCCTTCTATGATTGTAAAAAAATATTTTTTGGAAAACGGTACGTAAATTTTGTTCATTGTGTAGGTGTGGACTATTATTACTTCTATTACTGGGATGAGACACTTGACAGCGTCACGGAAGAACCAGATTCCATCTAAAAACGTCGGCAGCAGGAAATCGAAGATGTCTAAAAACGATTGCGATGAGCGAGTTATCTACATTGCTCAGACTTTCCAGCGGGCTGAGAAATAGGAGCTACTGAAGAAGATATTCTGTTCTTTTGTGAAAACGATTCGTGAAGTTTAGTGCAACGTGTCAAGCTTTTCCGATGAAAATGCTAAAAGTTATTGTAAAGAACATTGCAACAAATGTCTTGAACATTGCCAGCATAAATTTTATTGTCTAAAGGAGTGATTTCCAACCATTTTGCCCATGCCCAGCACCATCTCACCTCTAAAGCCTGATTGCCCCCATGTGATAATATATAAACATGATTTAAAGAGGAAAATCCGCTTCAGCTGAGAAGCTTAAAACACCAATACTTTGGTCTAAACAAGTTTTTAACCCAGACCTCGTCAGTCGGCCTGAATTCCCTCCTCTGCCCCACTGTGAGGCGTACGCCCCACGTTGGGAACGACTGGTCCGAAGACAATATTATGAGATTATCTTAACAGTTGAAAGAAATGCTTGAACTTCTTCACCACTGTAGAACTAAATTTGACAATTCTTTATCTTGGTAAAACTCCGCGTCTTCGACATCGAAACAAACTTTTAGTTAGTTATAGAGCTGCGTGCCACAATGTAACCAAATAGTGATGAGTATTGCTCCTCAAGTCAAAGAGCGTTTTCGATTTATTTTGCTCCAAAACTGGCCTGTTGCTTCTGTTTTACTATCACAAAGATCAGCCAGCTGGCTTATTGTAACTGACATGCCACGTAAAGGAATAGCAATTTTCCGGGTTACACGAAAACTATTTTTTCAAAGCCAGGTGTAGTTTTAGTGGCGTGATTTCGTCTCCGACATAGCTTGGTTGTTTCTTGCGCATCCTCCAGAACCAACCGTTTAATAAAACCGTGAAAGGGTTCGAGACCACATAAGTCTGTTGCACCTGCAACATTCCTATGGCCAAATGCAGGTTTAAATTCAATGAAAATTGGTAGTTTTACCACTTCTTTGGATTTCTAGATTACTAATTATTTTGATTTTGCGAAATTTTTCGTGAAACTAGTAAAACCTTTGATCATCACCAATAGTTTTAGCAACATCAAAAAGTCAGATTTACTGATGGCATCACAGGAGCATTCCGAATCTTTTGTTATGACAGAAATAAAATTTTTATAGAAAAAATGATGCTGGCTGTGGACGGACGCTTCCGGAGCTTGCACTATGTGTGACGTGTTTTGACAATGCTTCCTTAACTTTTTGTGCATGATTTTTACCGAATTGATGTTTTTTTCGCTTCTTTTATTTGGTAGTGTATGTTCGCGTCAGATTAATCATTTTTGATGCTTTGTGGTTTGGCGGTGACTTTGCTGGACAAGTACAAAGTCTGCAGTAATGTTTGTTGTTTTCAGAGATACAAAACGTGCAGCACATTAATTCTTGTTGGTCGTCTCTGGGTATTTGAAAAAGAAGTTTGTGTGTTATTGTTTATTTCTGTTGCGGTAAAGTACAGTTGGCTTCCAAGCATTGGAAGTCAGGGAAGATTTTGAAAGATTTAGTTGTTCAGTCTAAACAAACTGAACAAGTTAACGTGGGTCAGTTTTAGTGGTAATGCGCACTGTTGCGTTTTTACGCCTGTTGTGCTAGTAGATAATACATTCATATTAAAACGGACGATCACTTGTAGTATTGTATTCACTGCAATAATGAATTGGTAATAAACGTCTGTTTTTATCTTCCAGATAAACTTGAGTTCCATAAGCAATAACGATTATGTATTTTCATTGTAGGTGTGTTGATGTTGAAGATCATGAGATTACCTATTAGCTTGTTTACAAAAACAGTGCTTTCGCCACTGCTGCACCTCTGTAAACAGCCAAATATCGATGGCCTTGCTTTCTCCTCAAAAAATATACCTGATCCGCACCCATTTTCTGGCTAGAACAACACTCCTACACACAGTACTGGCTTGTGGACACTATGGTTTCTTGCAACCGTGGGTGGATGTGAATGGCTTTACAAAAAATATTAGTGTTTATTGCCAGGAGCCGAACTCGTGTTCACATCGCGGGTCGTGCAGACTGCAGACCAGTGTTTTTTAACCTTCGCAACGCCAGGGATTCCTCTATTCCTAAAGATATTGGCTTGGTGTCTGGGTTATGTCATGTGCATCTTAGGGTTAAAACACTGTGGCATTTCTTCTGGGGACCCCGTTAAGAACTACTGCTGTAGACTGGCAGCAAACGTCTACCAACGCATTGAAAATGAAAGGGGGGGGCAGCAGCATAATTTGCTTTGCAGGATCTCAACATTTTGCGACAAGATCTTTTTGCCTGCGAAGGTTATCGCACACGCTGAATAAACTGAGACGGTTACTGTAGGAAATAGGAAAACGTGAAATATTTCGCGTGATTCTAAGGAGACAAACGTGTCTTGTAGATAAACGGTATGTAAAAACACAAGTACATCATCGGATAAGGTCGTACACTGTGGGTAGGCCACGAGTGGCCTATGGGCCTGAATCAAAGTGACACCCTACATCATATTTGACCATTTTTAAGCACTGACTTCTTTGTTATAAAAGATCCATGACTTCAACAGAAAACCAATGGAACAAAAAGTACTACGATGAAGTGACGCACCCTGCAAGACCGTCACTAGTCTTTCTTGGAGAATGGGCCGTCACGAAGACGGACCACCAAGGTTGCGGAGTCGCAAGGAGTCGGAATTTTTTCGGTGGAGTCGGATTCTTAAGAACCCTAGAAGTCAGATTTTTTTATCCGGCACTGGAAGTCCAATTGAATCATTTTTTACATCGCACTCCTAAGTAGTTAGGAATCCCTGTTGAAATGGTACAATTTCATTTGAAACTTTTATAGAAATATAGAATTCTTGCCGTGTACCACGATTTCGACTGACTGCTAGTTGCTACAAAATTCCTAACAGTCAAACTTCATTCACGTCATGTTAAGAAGTCGGTGTCAGAGTAGGAAATTTTGGAATGTTCGGAGTCGGTGTCGGAGTCCGCAATTTTGGTAAGGTCGGAATCGGAGTCGGACATTTTACCTCAGACTCCGCAACCCTGGGGACCACTTTCATAAATGCAATCCAACTTCAGTAGAAAGACAACATTTTTTGGAAAGGGCAATTTAATTTTCCCACGTAACCCGTTGCAACATTGTTTGGCGAAACGTTTTCTAAACTTTGCGCAAATGACCAAAAATAACCATCACCAGTCCTGATCTTAAAATCAAACCCAAATTATTCATATTCATCATCTTCATTTNATTTTTCATACTCTTGCCCGAACTTTTCCAAAGTTTTTTGGTTTTCCTTGCTCGAGAGCTCTGCCACAACCTATTAGTACGACTACACTTTAATCATTCTAAAAATCAAACTACTGAAGGATAAAGGCGAACACTAATTGGCAATGTATGCCAGGAAGCACATTTCTAAACTACGTCTTCAATAAACGATATATTTGCGTCTTTATTGAGGGCGCTAAGAAGAATCGATGAGGTGTTATGCAACACAGCTAATCATGCATAGGTAATGCATGTTGCCATTAGCAAGATCTGCAGTATTTGACTATTAGAACTTGTAGTTGGTACCTCAGTATTCCTCGACTGAGGTCATTTTTAAGTGCCATTGTCGTTGTCTTTTAGTGAATTTTTTGACTGAAAATCGTTTGCGTACCCTGAGTCATACTACCAAGTAAAATCCAAAAAGTGCTGTACGCCCGGCCTGTATAACAAATCTGGTCTCTCAGGGAATTCGCAGTGGCACATAAGTTCGACGTCTACGCAGAGACGTACATNNANAATTTACTGAAACATCCGTAGGTATGACATTCTTGGAGCACCGTTGATTCATTCATGGGGCGTCATATNTACAACCTGGCCCAGAACGAATCATGAGCTTTTCCGCCCGACCCNTTCCACCTTAAGGCTTGCAGTGCAGACCTCTAGACCCCAACTCCGGCCATGCTTTAAGTGTCTTATGNAGCAAAAAAGTCAAATGCAGTCTTTGGGTAAGGCAAGCTGCAAATATCTGTATTATAACAGATAAGCTTGCTTTCTTTATAGGGCATTTTATGGTCAGTGGATACTCCGGCGGTTGTTGTTGCTCTTACTGCAACGCAAATGGCGAGAGTGTTTGTTCGCACGCTTTTTCACGAACTCTAACATCTGCGATTGAGCGACTGAAGACAAGTTATTCNCAATTCTTCAGCGATGTTAGCTTTATTTGAGTTTTTGCGATATTGTTTCCAGTGTTACTCCGGTTATTTTCATTACCTTTTACCAAGTAAANCTTTATCGGTATAGGAGGGTCAATGCTTTGAACTTCATGGGCCATTTATAACGTAAGTGACCCATTTTCGGCAAACTTTCGCTAATCATCACTTTTGACTTTATGATCCCAAATGACCCGAGAATCACGGTTTGCTCGTTACTGCAAGTGCAGTATAAACCTAGCCTANACTGGGAGCCAAGTGTGTGCGAAACAACTGAGAGGAACAAGNTGTTTGGCAGTCGTCAGGTTGCTACGTCCTTGTNTTAACCAAGCAAGTTCAGTAAAGTTTCCCTGTGCGTTTGACACCTACTGTACATTACATCAGGGTTTTTTTAAGAAAAATGTTAGGAACCCGGTATGGATCTGTAGGGACCTGATTTCTCTGATTCTAGGGACCCGATTTTCTCTGATTTTAGGGACCCGATGATAATTTTATCTGATTCTAGGGACCCGATTTGAAATTCTAGGGACCCGAATCGGGTCCCAAAAACGCCTTAAAAAAACCTGCATTACATCGTAAAACATTCACTGCTGGCTTGAACTCCTAAATGCTTTTGGCAAGATCACTAAAACCGTAGCTACACAAACACAATTCTGACCTCTTTATAACGTCGATTGTAAAATTCGCAATCTCCATCAAAATTCAAAGCTGATCACAGGATTTCGTATGCAGAATGAGTAGCCACATTAGATCTCAGCAATGCATTTCTCAAGGCGACAATAGCAGCTGTCGTGCGATGTGCGACAAATTAGCTCACAAATCGGGATAAAATGTACTGCAAAGTGGTCAAAAGCTTTCGTACCGCGAAAACAAATAAAATCTACCTCCTCGCAACACGGGGATTGCATTGTAATGAATGGATGATCGTGATGATCTTGTGAAATCCACCGAGTCAACGATATCAAAGCACAGCAGTGAAATAGCACAGGTGAGAAGTTAAGTTGCAGTGAACAGCGTTCATCGTTTTCTAAACATATGCCAGTGTGTCCTCCGAAAAGACGTCCTTTTATGCTTTGGATGCGGTGTTTTCACATTATTTGAGTCGGTAACTAAAACTCTGTTGGTAGTAGCTTATTTGCTTGGCACGCTATAGTGTATAAGCTTATCAAAAACAAAAGGTCTTCCTGGGGGTCTTGTTCGTCATATACACCGTATCATGTTGCAGTGGGTTGACAACAAAAAACGCTACGCAATTACTTTGACGGCAGTGCTTTGTCTATTGTGTTGTTCAGATCGAGCACCAAGCACTTGGGTTAATGATGCGCAAAACACATCGATTCGTCAAAGTCATTTTGTTCTGTTTATACTTGTAGCCAGCGTTACCGAATTCACGCAGTGAAGGAAGCGTGCAGAGTGAAACGCTATTCACTGAAAGAAAGAGCTAAATCGGATATTAAATGTCAGCCAAGACCGGCTTACATAAAGAAGGACAAGGAAAACTTCAAAAGTCATAAAGAACATCATGAACAACTTTCAGTTTAATTTTAATTCACAAAAGAATGCAAATGAAACCATGTGATAACGGCAATGAAACCCTGTGGCATTTTGTTAACGAAACAAACGTATGATCTGCAATAGCTTCATAGGAATACGTGACCCACCGAGAAAACGCTCATCTTTCAGCAGCATCCGGCGTTAAAATGGAAGCTCGTTCGCATAGCAGAGTGTAGAACAGGCAGGTCAGCTGTTATTAGAATGCTGTTTTTGAGCAGCCAGCCAAACAAGTTTATGCTAATGGCAAAACTAACCTATTCAAATTTCACCTTTTACAACAAACCGGTTGCAACAACCTGCCGCCTTTGCTTTTTTAACGCAAATTGTTTTTTTAGAGAAGAGCCGTGTAGTATGTTCAGTTAAACATGTTTCCCTTGGGACCTTTTACTGGCAACCATCTCCTAGCACAGGGGTTCCCAACGTTACTCAGACTATGTACACCTTCAGCAATTTCGGCAAAATGAGCATGTACCCCTAAAATTTCTTACCACAAAATATTTTATCGTTACTAATGATAGATATATTTAACAGTAAGAATATAAGTACTTCTGAAATAATATTCACTGATATATATATAAATATTTGGAAAAAGTCATATACAAATAAATTTTCCCCTTCTATTGTTAACTTTAAAGTACCCCTAGGGGTACATGTACGCCAGGTGGGGAATCTCTGCCCTAGCATATTTACTTACCACAAAGCGATTCGCTTGTGATAAATCGACACATGAAAAGAATGTATTTTGGTAAGTCATTGATTATTAAGACTCACGCTCACGTGTGTGAAACTTCGGTAGAACTACACTGCTTTGACAAAAGCAAAATATATTTCTGAAACAGAGGTCTTTCCTATATTTCTGAAATCTTTTTGGTGCAATGCTGCCCACACTGGCAAACATGAAGATTGGTTTTTGATCGAAATCAACATAAATACCCTTATGACAACGAGTGGTCTTTTCAACCTTCTTGTTGTTCAGGAAGGTTAGAGCGGCTTGAGGAGAAAGCCATGATGCTTATTCACAGCATAACCAGTGTCAGATTAACAATAGCAAAAAATGTAGCAATTACTACGGGCCCCGCCCTTTTGAGGAGTCCGCACCGCCCGCGGTCCTTCGTGTTAAATTTGTTCTTCATAATATGCGAGGGGGATATTAATTAAATTTGTTATTTGTAATATGNTGCCGAATTGCAGCAATTTCTAGATGTTTCTTGATTGTAATTACATCACATTGATCTGTTCTGCATGCGACGTTACCTAGGGTGTAGTACTAAAAAAAGTGTAGGAACGCACCCAAAAGATTAGCCATTTTCAACAGAACTTCAAATTCAGTTTTCAATAAGTTGAAGTATACTCACTTTCATTGCACCACAAAAGAAAACGCGAAAAACGTGTGGGAACGCCGTTCCCACGCGTTCCAGACCCACTGCATCCCTGGCTTTACCTTTTTGGTACTTTCAAAATGATTTGGCCAGTGGTGCTAAATCTAGGTTTTGCCCCCAGATCTACGGTTTTCAATGTCTTTCTGGGTTTTTCTTCTGAAGATCTGGGGATTTTTAATTTAACTGCGTAGCGGTGATTTTAAGATAGGGTATGATTTGTAATACATCTCATTTCTAGTCTCATCTTTCTTTGTTTTGTTTTATCAAAGTACCTTAATCTTCAGCATAACTACTGATGAACAAGCAACTGACACCGTATAAGCTGTAAATATTAGCTACTGTAGGTGCAATGACCTCAAGTGACAAAGATACTGATGAAGCAAGCCCAAAGCAAAAGATCAAGTGGTACACATAACATTTTTATGGTAGAGTAATTGGAAGATCCAGATCTCAAAGGTTAGGTACAGAAGGACACTGGGTATGAAGATTTAATTATTGTAAAATGCTCCCAGATCACCGTGAGAAATCCAAACAAGTCCGTGTTACTGGGATATGATAATTCCGATGGACACAAAATTTCATCATCAAAGTTACAATATATATTCACTGGCACATTTTGTGACTTACAGATGCTCAGGTATAGTAGATAGTGGAAAGATTCACCTAATTTTATATCTACTTGGAATTTTCTGTTAAAACCTGTTTTGTTGGGGGGAGCCTATGGGTTGTTGAAAATATCTGATTACCAGCCCTGAAATTGACATCTACTCACTATAGCCATTGGGTAGTGTATCTGGACTCTTCTTTTAAAAATGTGGGAAAATGATTTGCGCATTTATTTAATTCTCGTGGTGACCAGCTGTGAGCACCATTAGAAAAACAAGCTGATCATCCTGATTTTAAAGAGTACAGAGCATGAACGTCTGTGTGAAATATACCCTACCAATATCATAAACAAATTCGCGATGGCAAAATCTAGACATTGCAATACTGTAGTAGTTTGCTGCTTTTGACAATCGACTGCGACATTTTAACGGGAGACGAGCGTCCTCACGGGGGCGCCAATAAATTAGCAGGCGGGAACGAGCCCTTACGAGCTCTACAACATGGAAAGTTTGATTAATAAATTTGCCAAGAAACACGTTTGTTTTTAATTTTATTTAATGTCAAGAGGGCTTGAAGCAAAGGACAGGTATATAAGGGGGGGCGTGTTAGAAAAAGGGTTAAGAATCACTGTTATCAAATTTGTTGATGAATTTAGCTAGAAGATCTGATTGGTGTCGCTGTGCTGTGCTTGTGAGCTGTACATTATACACTAAGATACTCCTTCTAGGTAATAAGATACGCATATGCGTTTTTCGTGATAAAGGTATGTAGCTCATAATGTCCACCAGCTGCTATTTAGGACCACGTTTTACGTGTTTACGAAATTCAGTATGTCTAAATGGTAGTCACGTGGATGCCCACAGTTGCTCACTTGTTCAAGTGTATTTTTAAATTAGGCTCCGCGAGTTTAATATGCTGCAGGCCCTGCGTTACCTTAATCCGGCACTGAGCATAACCGAAAATGTTCAGAATAATATTTGATATGAAATCTCAGCTCGGCCTTTGAGAAAATATTGGTTCCTAACTGATCCAGGGGTATTACTATTCTGCTGTGTGAGCCATACTAATTTCAATTTGGCCTGCAGCANATTAAACGCACGGGGCCTAACCTCAATGCAGCCAACGTGCACTACCAAAAACGATTCGAATGAAATGCATCTGATGGCGGAAATGACTGTGAATGTGTGAAAATGTTTTGACTTGTGAGTTTGCCCAGTGCTTTGTTATCTAAATCAGGGTGGTCCAAGTCTGCGAGAACAAAGGGCCAGCACAATACGGTATGAGGAAAAGTTTGCGGGCCGCAAAGAGAGGAACTCCAATGCAATTAAAAGACTCGTTTGCTGTTCTAATAGTCCCAATTCTTGCTGCACGCCTGAAGCAATTTTTGATTTTAGGGTAATTTTTAAGTTTTCTGTTTGTTTGTTTGCGACTCAAAATAGAGATTTTCTGCTAGAAAAAAGATACACAACGCAACATCAAAATAGGAAAAGCACTTTTTTGGTTTCATTTATAAAGTCAATGTCCGCTTTAACACTAGAAGCCCTGAAAAAATCTTTACCTACAAGGACGAGTGCGGTCATTTTTGACCTTTCATTTGTAAAACCGTTTACGAACGTTTTCCTTCAATTTACTTCAAATGTTGCATTGAAACAAACCAGTCAATGATATCTGCGTGTTTTTGCAAGGTGAAAAATCAGCCCACGCAGAAAAATAAATTGTTAACAAAACATTCTGTTAGAACTTAGTCAGCACAGTTTTAAAATATCTATCCAGCTCCTGGTTCTCAGCAGAAAATCAATCAATTTGTGCTCCATTGTTGCGCAACTGCGTTGATGGTTACAGAAGAAACTCTACTGAAGAAACAATCTCCTGACACGCGCAAGTCATAGGAAAAGTCAGGAGTATGACGAAGTAAATAGCAACAACAATGAAAATCGAAAAGCAAAAATTAAAAAACNGTCAAAAATGACCGCACCGGGCTTCTGGTGTTAATTTCTGTAGTCGGCAGACGCAGGCAGGCATCCAGGTTTCATCAGCCATTCTCTTTTGTGTGTCGCTTTTCAATCGCTTCATAATTGAGAAGGCACTTTCGCAAATTACGAGCATGGAGCGCATCTTCAATGCAGTCTCTTAGGATGGGGCAATTATCCGGTTACCCCCCTGATTGCGGGCCTGGTAATCCTTCAATTCTTTCAAAATTGCTTTCCTAGAATTTTCGTGGGATTTCTTGTATTTATACTTTCTCGTCTTTGGTGCTGTAATCTCTCTTTAAATAAAAACACTTTCGGAACGGATATTACTTGCAAGCAGGGTTGCGGAGTCGGTTTCGAAGGCGCAGGGAGACGGAGGTTTTTGGATGGAATTGGAGTCGGATTCCTAACAACACTAGGTGTCGGAGTTTTTGTCCCACTCTGGAAGTCCAACATGATCATTTTTACATCACACTCCTAAGTAAGGAATTCCTGTTGAAATGGTGCAATTTCTTATGAAACTTTTGTTGAAAAAGAGAATTCTTGCTGTGTACCACGATTTTCATTGAGTGCTAGTTGCTTCAAAATTGTTGACAGCCAAACTTCATTGACATTATGTTAAGGAGTCGAAGTGGAAAATTTGAAAAGGTCGGTGTCGGGAGTCAGAAATATTGGAAAGGACAGAGTTGAAGTCGGAGATTTTACCTCCAATCCGCAATCCTGCTTACAAGCTCACCAGACACTGTGGTTTGCCACCGTTATTGACGAAGAAATACCTTTCCTCCCAGCTAGAATTGAACTTTCTCTTTTCCTCTGACACTTTTCTTTTGACACTCATTTTTGTTAAATTGCTATACTTGACTTAATATTACTTCCACAATGCACATCTTCTAATCTAACCGGCAAATTAGTTACAGAGTCTATGCTTACAATAAAGATAAAAATAAACGCATGGTTTTTGGTCACAGAGCAATGGAGTGCTAGCCTAGAGTTCAGCTACTGAAACGTCATAAATTTTAAAAAGATATTGCTATTCCCTAATAATCACATATTGACCTGCACTTCATTGATGTGTTACTTACAAGGGCTGTGTGGCTAATACAATGTACAGTATATATGACTTTGTGCATTATACGTCATACAGAAAACGTTCGTGGGCCGCACGAAGCCTGTCCGCGGGGCGCATGCGGCCCGCGTGCCAGTGTTTGGACCACGCTGATCTAAATGATCAAGGCTCTGAGTCAACAACGTGTTCTTCGAAACTCTAAATTAAAAAGCTTGATCCTAAAACGGTTAAGTTGTTTAAACTACTGCAAACGAGGCAAAAACAAAAAACACAGTAGTCGGAAAGGGTTGTGGAACTATTTATGCAGATGCCATCCTTGTCTTGCACAAAATGTAATAAAATATACGTTAAGACAACTCAAAAAATATCTTGCTTGTAGCTCTAACAAATTTTCCCTTAATAGATGTTTTTGAAAAAATAACTTGGGCCCATTCTGTTGATATACTGCAAATTGAAGTTACGGGATATGAAATATTTTTACATCCAAGTATCTTAGACTCTTATTTTGAAATAGTCATTTACCAGCAAAGAAGCAGTCAGTACCGATGTCATGGAGTAGGCGTCCTCAACTTTTATGCTCATATAGTCATTTTTTTCCATTTATTTGAGGCTCGCACTCATGATGCTTTCAATAAAAACGTTTTTTCTGTAACGTTCACCAACATGCAATATTAACTCTAACGGAGCGGTTTATTGCAGAAAGAAAGTAAACTGCACAGGATCAAAGCGTGCAGAAAATTGACAGCTCCGAGGTGTAGGAACCTAGGATCGTTGAAGAAAGTCAAGTGTTTCAAAGATATATACAGATTGTTTAAATTAACCAGTTGCATTTCTATTCGTTACGTGTAACCATTACTTTCCTATTTTCGAAGCACAAAACATTGCTCATTCATCAAAAATAATGCAGATGATGTTTGCAATGATATCAAGAAAGTCAGAACAAAGCTGATCCCACAACAAGTGAGACCTTCTATTTTCAGTGATGCAAAGGTTAGGTTTGTCGCACACCAGAGGTTAGGTTTGTTGTTTAGAAAATCCTCTTCCTGTGATGTTATAGTGAGCTTCTAAGCTTTCATGTCTCTCTTAACTTGTTTGACATATTAAAACAATCAATGCTACCAGCCGATTTGATGTTCCTTTCTTTAGCAAGAATTAATTTTGTTTGAATAAAGCAGTCAGCCGAATTTCAGATACAAACCATTTGCCCGGGTCATGGTTGACTCAAAGTGTGCCCCAAACGAACATGCGCAAAGAGGTGATACCGATCATACATTTTTCATACACACCAGAACCTTAAAAGTGTTTCAGGCTCGCTGAAAAAGATCATTTTGCATCTTAAGCATGTGTCAGGACTCAGGAGTATCGGTCGCTCTGTTTACGCAGTGTAAATACCCCTTGATTTTGTAGAAACAAGCCTGACGCTTTTCTCTGACATACTATTCTGTGGAAATAGCTGTTAACAATGGGTTCTGCTATACCTTAGCATACGACGAATAGCTGTCAGAGAAGCCGAGGAGACATTGTTCAAAAGTCATAATTCTTCGTTGCTGAAAAAGAGTCATTAACCTTCGACATCTACAAATAGCTAATGTGAAATGTCATCTTTTGTTACGTGCTGTAACTCAAGACTGGTAGGGCTATTGTCAGCCATCTGTNTTTGAAAAATGAAGCACATGTGTTATTTTTGTTGCGTCATGCGTGCAGATCAATCATCTTGCTTGTCGTAGTGCTAGTGTAATCTTCCAATAGCAACCTTGTCCTTCGCATCAAAGTCAGCAAACAAGGTATTTGCCAGTGCTAGAACAAAGTGAGGTCCTGAAAACGTTTTAGAAAGAATGATCTGTGTTTGCGAATCTTTAAGACATCATTGAATGCAACGAACCTGGTCAACATCGGACGAAACTATTCCGATGGAAAACAAACAGCCATTGCCCAGTCTCACTTCACCGAATCTGACTGAAGACAAACATGCAGCTATACCTTTAAGTCGTAGATCGGTAAGTTTGCAGTATGAGTTCTGAACACTCATACACAGCTTAACCTTGGAAAACTATATGGTTAGAGTATCTGCAGATTCGTACTGTGAGCAGTAAAGCCTCAATTAATGAAAATACGCTATTTTATTCGACTTTCGACATAGTCCTAAGCCTACACCTAACATGTACAATAGCCAAAGGACTACCGTTACACAGGGGAATCTATCAGGGGCGGCCAAACTGCGGCTCTGTGAGCTTTCCGAAAAATTATATATTTGTTCTTTATTTTCTATTTCTATTTGGAAGTGTAAAAATATTGTAAAATGGTACTGTGGTAGCTAGCGTGCTGTACAGTTTTACCGTATTTTTGGGACCATAAGGCGCACCGGATTATAAGGCTCATTAAATGAAGCAAAACTTGGTAAGTCAAACTGTATTCAACTCTTTCACAATAACTCCCGAGTGCCGGAGTCGCCATTGGGAGTTTAATCTGTCATTACATACAAAGGAGTTTAATCTGTCACACATGCCTAATCCCCTAGACACGAATAGAATAAAATAAAAGTTGTAAGCGTGTTTGATTCGGCGTGCGCCAATGTAGTCAGGAGCCTCGCCGAGTTATACTATCTGTGGTATGTGCCATAGGCGTAGCCAGGGGGGCTGGAGGG
>JGI24022J15233_10003456_pt1 | contig 15675 bp, 5 predicted proteins | sample Ectturendosymbi2_FD_15233 | JGI IMG/M metagenome (IMG submission 15233)
GATGGTGATGTGATCACAACCTTGATCTGTGAAACCGGCACCGCATCGGGAAAGAGCACATAGCCTGTAAAATGGTCTGATATCCAAATTACCATAAATCAGCTGAAAGAAACTTAGTAAGAAACACGTCATCGGCTCATCATCGTTTTTCGTAAAGCTACATTGGAAATTTCAAAATTTTCAGCGCTTGATGGCGTTTCGTATGCTGTCTGTACAAATGACTGACCTGGACACCAGTATGTGCGGTCAATTGGTCACCCTATTCATTAAACGTTGCTGATTAACAAAACAAGTTGAAATAAAAATAATTACACTACTGCTTATTAACTTCCATGCGAACAAAGTTGAATGCACAAGCACTACACTTCAGAAAAGTGTACAACATTTCAACCACGACTGCAACAACACGCAGGAAAATTTATTCGAGTCCTTTTGCGAGTTGAGCTGATCAATTAGTATTCCAGCAAGAAAAACGCATTAGTGCAAGGACCCCAGGGCATTGAAGGAACCGGAAGGTTATCGACTCGATGTCACTCAGATGTTGAATTTTAGTAGCATTTGAATAGCTTTGTTATACTGTCCAGTTTCAGTTCGTGATGTTGCGCAGGCGTGGGAAAGAGCTGCCAGATGAGCAACACGGTTGCGCAGAGAAAATTGAGTCGCAACCGGTTTCTATCGGTGGGTCAGGTGCTCAGATCCAAATAAAGCCTTATCCAAGGATACTTTTGCGCTACGAGTCTTCATTAATTGTCAGTAAGTTTGAAAAAATTCTTATTTTTTATCGTTTTGCCTCGGTCGGTGTAGACGTTATGGATGAAGGTGCAACAAATTCTCATCATATACAGCTGTGGTCACCATAACAAAACTTGAATGCAAATTGAAGATTGTAGCAAACAATGATTGCAAAATCTTTGTGATGATTTAGAAAAAAAATCATCTACATTTTGAAATCCTACTGCAATTAGCACTAATGGAGTGACGGTGCGTTTTTCTACAGCGTGTATACGTCCTATCTATCAACTTTTGAATTCAGCAAAACTAAATGCTTGAATACTAAAATCGTTGGCAATTTGGTCACTAATTTCGCACATTCAAGTTTCGATTAGACAGTGGAAGCTGCAAACTAAATCAGCAGTTAAGTTGATTAAATGCTGTTATTATTTTCAACGACGGTTGGAAACATTAAGTAGGATGTAAAGCACAAAGAAGACCATGAGATGTACCTTCTTGCAAGATTATCCCTGTCAGCTTCATAAAAGTTGAATTGAAAGACATCAGTACCGAATAGATTCCAGCAATATCCTCAAATAAAGCATCTAAAGACTACTCCTTCAAGTTACACTGGTATAACAACAAGAAGTCTGCAATGCTAGATTATATTACAACTACCCCGTATTTAATGCAGATTAGCTGTTTTTCCACGTTGTACTTAGCAATCAAGGCAGAATGAGGAAAATTCTCAAAATTATATTTAAATCTTTTTGGAAAATTGCCCATTCCTCACTTTGAAACGAAAAAATTAAAAAGTCAGTTTCTAAGCTGTAATCCGTTCCTGGGGTTGCTAACTAATGCCTTTATTTTTTGACTCTTTTGCTGCGAAAGAACGATTTGTTTCAACTCTGTTTCTTGCTTGAGCAGAGTTTCCACGCTCTTCTTTGTTGACCTTGTAAACTAAACGCGCCATAAAGGTGCAAAGTCAACTTATTTTTGAACTTTTGTCCTCATCTCGATTCGCAAGGGGTTTTCTGTGCTTGCATAGATGTATTTTCTTAAAAGCATTATTCTGCACAGGGTTGTTGACCTGAAATCTATTGTTTATTCCATTAAACAAAATCAACTGTTGCTATTAAAATGACTATCCACCATTAATACAGTAATAAATGGTTGAAAAGGCGCCGAGTATTGAAAAGCAATATTCGGGTTAGTAAATAGACATAACAAAGATGCACACAGTCACTTTTTTTAATCTTATGAACATTACAATACAAAACTTGTGTTTTTTATAGACCTTGTTGATAGTAAAATTAACTTCTGCTAAAAATTCTTTAAGATAAAAGTGCTTGCAATTCAAAATAAATGCAACTAAATTATCGTTTGTCGCATAAGACCCACGATGAACGTTTCCTCAAGCGTGAAACAACGGAAAAAGAATCAAACGGAACAACGCACCAAGCAACTGCAATGATGATCTGACGTACTTTACGTCATCACCTGAACCCTCTAGTTAATCGAGCGAAAATTAACACAACAAAGTGCAAACATCGGTCATTGGTGTTTGAATTTACCCACAAACGTCGCTTTAACTTTCTCTAGTAAATTGTCCATAGCGTATGTTGACGTTGTCGTCAGGTCACCTCGTCTAGCCCGAAGTAAATGCAGTTAATCCTTTGAGCAAGAGCACGCCCTGAGTCCCGCAAATGTCGCTGTCGTAGTTTCGCCTCTTCTCGGTCGAAAGATACTAACGTTAAGTTTGACTAGGGAGACGCTGTCGTCGTGTCGCTTAACAGAATTGCGTTCGGAAGCTGAAATTGTGCCAGTATCGTTTTGTCCAGGTCCGCAGCCACAAAGGGCCATTTGGGTAAATGCTCCCTCTCATTATTGTGCCCCCAATTTTGTACCCACAAAATATTATTTTGAAAACATGCAATAAAACAAAGATCTTGCCCTTCAATGTGTAATTCTCCCTCTCAAACCATAAAACCTTGCTACAGGCGTGGTGGAAACCACATGGCTAAACGCAGTTGTACGGTTGAGATCCAAAATATACTTAGTATGTCGGTGTGATGACACCGATAATGTTGCGCCAAGGGATATAGAAGCTAGTAACGGGAGTATGGAATTCAATGATGCAATGATTATGACATGCTGTTTATAGAAATGTGCCAAAGATTTTGTGAGCAACAAAAGTAATTTGGATGGGCAGTGCTTCCGAATACCCTCCGTCGCAACGGGTCCAAATGCATTGCAGCATTTGATTATATTCAAAATATAAAGAGTGACGTAACTAAACGTTTGATCCAGGTCGGGAACTTACTGTAGCTGAAAGGGGTCCACTGGCCACTCTGTAGGGGTCACTAGACAACACTCAGAAAAAAAGTTGAGAAATAATGATGAACCGGATATGGATTGCTATACTAAACCCTAAATCACGGAAAAATACTCCGAAAAATGCAAAAAAATAACCTACTGAAAACCTAAAGAATATTAAAGCCGGAATACAGTAGAATTCGCATACAACGACTTTGGTTATAACGTCAGTTCGCCTATAACGACCCTTTTTCTCCGTTCCCTTGAAGTAACGTTATAGGACAATTCTATTGTATAACCCAAGTGATGGACGATTTTTTTCTTTTAACTTGCCAGGGGGTCGATTCGCCCTTCTGATCCGCGTCAGTTATGCCACTGAGTATAAATCAAAACCAACCAGAAATTTTCATCTGTGTAAAATAAACAGTATAATCTCTCTCAAACATAGAAGTCCAACTTCACGGCTAAAATGTTTGGTGTGCAATCTCACAAAAACAAGGGCGGAGCAACCTATTCGTCCGGTACGATCATGGCCAAACCTGTTTTCTGACTCAATACGTTTCTGTTGTAAAAAGCGTGCCAACACATCTGCTGATAGAAAATGCAAAGCTGAAAATAACTGCTCTTTGCCGTACTCCACCAACTCACCGCCCACTGCAGTTGTATCTATAGTTCATGCATGGGTGTTGAATACCGAATTAAAAACAGGGTTGGAAATCTACAAAAGACAATTTTTCGAAGCTTGAACTCGAATTAGGCTAATGCTCCCAATTCTGAAACCACACTGTAGATGTTTGCAACGAGTTGGCTACTAATTTCACTATTCATGATGCCATAAAAATTTTGTCGAAACTCTTAGTCTCTGAGAGTGAGAGTTTTGTATTTTCTGGCCTCTGGAAAGTTTGGGGCTACTTTTGTTTTTACCTGCCGCGAATGCCAGGTCAGAGAGGTCTTTTTCAGCACCAAAGCGCGTAAAAACCTATTTGCGTACAACCAGGGATTACAAGAGGGGATAAGATGTACATCATATTCGGACCCGACAACGATGAAAATGCGCACGCTAATTTTATTTGTTTGCCAGTATAACAATTAATATATTTCTAAATCTTAGCATGGCAGCTGTTTTTTTCATATAAGCTGATTGCTATAGTAACAAGCTACACAAATTTCGACGATGGAACCAAAAAGTAGGAGGACCGGTATCGGTCTTCGTACAACCATGACTTAACGACGATTAAACGATTCGATAATTTTGCATGTTCACAAAGAACGAGTTGATAGATATGATTTGGACAAAATTGCAGAAAATTATGTTTTTTGGTTGAAAGGACACAACACTGAGACAGCTGGGTTGATTTTTCGGAACGGTTTAATAATTTTGTTGACTCGTAACGGTGCTTAACCTTACTGATAGGCAGGATTTATAATTGCCTTTTTATTGGTGGCGAAGAGTTGGAATAACAACTGTATAGTGTGCATTGCATAAACCAGCTATGTCCAACCCGCCGCCCGAGGGTCACATGCGGCCCAGTTGAAGGTTTTGCGCGGCCCAGTTATGTTTTCGCTGTAGTAAAAGTAGCCTACCTGCTGACAACCTTTTCTTATTTTGATAATCTTGAATTTGACATTTTTTATGCAAGTGGTCCAATCACGTCTGTTGAAATTGCAATTAGGATTTGAACACTTTCAGTATATTAGCTTAAGCTAAATTTAGTTTGCTAAGATCAAAGTATGCCATTGAAAATGCGGCCCTCATTAATGTGTCATTCAACGTGCGGCCCTAGTTGAGATACTGACATAATTTTTGGCTCAGTAAATCAATTGGGTTGGATATAACTGACATAGGCAATGGTTTGAAGAATTCGAGATGTAAAAATGTGGAGAGAAATGTTTCCTCTAATTTTTTGAAACTTCAAGGAAATGGATAGCTTTTTAAGCAATAAATGTTTAGTTTACGATTGTATTAAAGTTTCCAGTTGAGGTTAGATTTTGGACTTTGTTCCGCAACTGCGCTATGGCAGAAAGTGCTTACAGGGCATCGCTTACTATGAATGGCTAAAAAAGGTCATATTTTCCTAGGGACCACAGAGCCAAAAGAGAACCTCTTGCTATGGGAGCAATAGTTCCCTGGACGCACGATTTCTACTGATCTTGGCTGTTAAAAACGAGATAGCGCCGACTCTAAAAACTATTTCAACTGGTATTGCCTACAAATTGTCATTATATGTAGCATGTATCAGCGGACTCCACCTGCAGTTTAAACTGGTAACATTCTTATATAACTTCAAATCCATGATTAGGAAAATGTGGATCATGCTTTAGCAACAAATCGACGTATTATAAAGAGCTTGAAATCTTCAAAGATCTTTTCTAACTGAAAAGACGCAGCTGTGATTTCCGTCCATTAGCAGCCCGGTCCTGTTCGGCATATGTTCAACACACTGTAGCTGCAATCAACGACAATGCAACGCTTTACTGTCATAGATGAATTTGTTTCACTTCGTTCTTACTCTCGCAAGCGCTCCTTATTGCTCTGACTGTGCTTTAGTCTGTGCGAACCCTGGAAATTAGTCCAATAGACCAGTGGTCTTCCGCCTTTTTCGTACCGCGACCCAGGCCGGTATCACCGGGGGGCATTGCCCCCCAAATTTTGTTGTGACAGAAAAGTGTGTTTACACATATCACAAACACAAAAATCTTGCCCCCCTAAAAATGTATTTTGCCCCCTCAAACCTAAAAACCTGGCTACGGACCTGCTTTTGTCCCACGTGTTTGATAAGTAATTGGTGCTGTATCCTGTCTGATTTAGATATTACACTCTCGAGAAATTCGTTACTTTCATTCAAGTTTCACTTCACTACATCCATTAACTTGTTCTTTATACTTTTTCTCAGGCAAAAGCCTAACGGGTGCAAACCTTCGAACGCCGTCATTACGTTTCACTTAATACGCTCAGAGAATGTATTCATGAACGAACCTTAAATCTTAAGCCTGCGTTCAATGTCTCTTCGTTAAATGTCAGAACACATTGAGCATGCTTTCATCCTCATGTAGGTGCAGTCTTGAAATAAATACTAATGAAAAACATGGTGAAGGCTTGCAGTGGTTCAATTGTGAGTTTCAATAAGCGTCAATAAATCCCACTGGGAAGGTCGCTGGCTTAGCCATGCCCATTCATAAACATTGTTCCTTTTTTGAAACATGTCCTTTACAGGGCCAGCGCTCGTTTTCACTCCACTGCATTGTTATCATCTCAGTTTTGATTTGTATGGTAGTTACCTTTAGTACGTCCCCAAAAATTTTTCAGAAACATTTTGATTGATTTTCTTCCCCCTCTTTGAAAATGTCATATATTTTCACGTTTCAGTGACCTCCATTTGCTCAATAGTGCTGACTCAGCAAAAAAGGCCTTCCAGGTTGAAAACCACTGGTCTATACTGACTAGCAAATCTATCACCGTATATCCACATATCCCATTCCCTGGGTATACTGATAAAAACCAAAAGGTTGAATTAAATAGATTTTTCACTTCTTGTTGACTGTTACGTTTGACCATTATCTTTGCTGCTACGCTGATATGATTGGAGCCGATGTAAACAACTTTGTTGTCTTTCCATTGGACAATTGATTCGTAGTCATCAGAGCGACAACAAAAAATTGCCTTACCGGCACATCTAAGGAGTTGTCAAACAGGAGTGACAGAAGTGATGAAATACAAAAAGTCGATGAGTGTTATTACTTAGCTGTGAAACCACATTAACAAATCCCAAGAATATGATTTGTATTTTTGGTAGTGGTCATTAATGAGTTAAGTTGTTTCATAGCTTTGTCATAGATTGTCAAGTCAAACAGAGGTAACGTCATGTACATCCGTCTCAGAGTGTGATACATCAAACAAACCGGTTACTTTGATTTAATGCACGCGTTCGGTACCAGGTTTTCAGGTTAGATCTAATAGTAAATCGCCAAACTCTGTGTGTATGTTTATGAAATAAAGTGAGAATTTGTGGTTTGCATGAAACAACGATAAGCTAATCACGCCAATACTTTGAAAAAAATGCATAACAAACAGATGTTCTTGGTATGACCATAATTTCCCTATTTCTGCGTAAATATCCATTGGTAATCTTGGTTTCGATTAAAATGTTTGCCTTTGTAGCAATTTTCCTTAAATTTTGTTTTGTGCACGCAGATGGTCACGTATTTCCGTCATACTGTCTGTTTACAATTTCAATTCTTATTTTTAGTGCGTTGAAAATTGTTGCCTTTGATCTTGGTGCAAATACTTAGAATGTATTCATAAATATGTGTTAGTTTGCTGTTTGGTAGAAGTGTAAAGCTATTGAGATTAAATATGGAAAACTGTGTGCAAGAGCGTTTGACTGATCAAAAGCAAAGAAAGACTTGAAACTACTGCGAAATACAGGATTGTGCAAAACTATGAGACCACCCGAAATTTCATTGAAGAATTTTGCATTTGCTTTGATTTGAACGAACATTCTGTAGCGCAAACCATCACATATCATATATTGCTCAATGCATTTTTTCTATTTCGTTTCCAACTGTGGGGTTGCATGCAACAAAATAATTGTAAATTGAGCAAGGAAAAAAACGTCAACCAAGCGGCAAGACCAAACCTTTTTACGCGACTTTCGCTCTCTCACCAGCACTGACATACAAACTCGTAACAAAACAACGCTTAGGCCTAGTCATGTGTAAGTCGGGAAGGATTTGACAATGTAGCAACAGGCTGCGGCACAGCTGACTGCGGTAGACGGAATTATGTGAACTTAGGTATTACCTATTGCGACAGGTTGCTATTGACGTTTTAAAAATTTACACCGGGTGGTCGTCGGACCCTGTTATTTATGCATTCCTCTCCTGCATCAAAACATTCTGCCCTTCTTGAGTACAGAATGTTCTCACAAAGTTAGCTTGCTTCTTTGTTTTCAAAATTGTTGCACCCGAACTGCTAGAGTTTCACAAATTTGCATCCAGGGTAGTTGTTATGTATCTTTGTACCCTTTTGGTTTGTAATGTTTATACAAGCGTATTTAAACTAACTTCACTTTTGCATCCAGAATCCTCAATACAGTTTTTTTGTATATAATGCTCTCGCTTTCAATTAATGAATACACTGTATTTAGTTTTTAATTTAGATTAAACATCTTTTGCTAAAATTGTTTGTGTCCTGTGATTTACAAAAATAAAATACGTAGCAGTAGCACTGCTGCACAACGTACCCTCTGAGCTACAAACAAAGAGAAGCAAACTTTTAAAAACTCGTGTAACTACATAAATCCAGCGAATTGTGCCAGAGAGTTAAACTTCAAATGAATTTTCCAGTCATGCTGGCTGAACAGTACAGCCTCCAAAGCAGGTTATGACTGCCATCGTGAAAAACATGCTCGTTCTTCAAGAATCAGTGCATTTTTGCGTATATCGTTTTTGGTGTTTGCGAATCTCCTTTTTCATCACATCAGTTACTATTCAAACAGCTCTTAGTATCTGTCTGCAACGAACACATTCACCTACAACAATAGGGACAGAGTAACCATAATTTTGCTATTTCGACCTTAGACGTTTTTGCTAGCTGTGGTCCACTGACATCTTCTGTGGTGAACTGTGCTGTAACAGACAACAGTGTGTCTATCGAAAATATATCACGAGAGTAGTTGTTCAGTAAATATGATCTTGAATCTTAATCAGTAAATCTTGAATCAAAAAGATAGGAAAAGCGTGTTCACTTCAAATATTAACACCGAAATGAGTGCTTGGCTTAATAGGATCGTATGAAATATTTTTATTTGCCGGTTTAACGATGTGCAGAAGTAGCAGTAGTCCAGAGAGTGAAAAAACTTTGGAGCATCACAACCACCAAAACTTATCTTTCTGTTTCGCCAAACAACTACAAATGGGTCTCGTTTTGGTACTGTCCCAGGCGAAGTTTGAATGCAAAAGATTGGAGAAAACTTTGGGAAAAAATGAACGGCTTTTGGCAAGCGAACACTGAGGCAGGTTGTCATTTGAAAAGAGCTTGTGCTGCTGTTATTCACTCATCTCTGACTAACATCCGTTGTAAGAAGCCTCTCTTATACAACAACATTGGTTCAACCTTTGCTACGTCTGTATTGCTCTCTGCAAATCATCACAGAAAACGTTGTGGGTTCAACAGGCAGCTAACGACTTCAATAAGAGGCGCAAGTAAATAGGAGGTATTTCGGCCAAAGTGCTATTCACGGGTTTTGTTTTGTTCCTTGTGGGTGGATTCTCTCCAATATCACCATGTCACACAGGAAGTGTGACGAAAACATATGACGCAAAAAGGTTGCTGCGTCCTAAGCACTTGATTGATGGGAACCATGCAAAGGCCTCAGGGCAAAGTTTGATTGTGTCACTAGAGCTAGGGACAAAGTGCTTGGAGTAATTTTTTTACTGGACTTTCAGAGGACAACTTTTTCGCCTGTGAATTTGATTGCTTCTACAATGTTTTGTTGTTCATGTTTTCAGTTTTAAGATGCTTTTGGGGTTCCTAGTGGTTCAGAAGAAGCGTCAGATTCCAGTTTTCGGCTGATCTCTGTCGATGAGAACTGTTCCGTTTATGGTTGTGATTCCACCAACGCGAAGGGAAGCGATATGTTCACACTCCTTGCTTGCTTGACGCACAGCATCTTCAAACTTTTATCAAGCAGCCTCCGCCTGGAACTCGCTGCACGTGACTACCTGACTGCAACATTTTTGATGGTTTTAGACTTGCGTGGTGAATGAAGTGTTGCAATATTGTCCTTTTTTCTTTTTGATTTGCCCATTACATGTCTCGAAGAACACGAAGAAAAAATTTCTTCCGAGTGTAGATGTGTTAGAGTTGTTACATTTTGATGTCAGTGAGCAAGAGGTTTTGTTGTAAATAGACGAAGAAGTGTTAGCAGAACCGTTTCCAGAGAGAAGAGATGCAGCAACGATTGTTCAAATTATTGATCACCAGGTGTCATAAGAGGAATCCCCCTACAAATCCTGAATCTTCTGATCAAATTATTGGCTTGAATTTTTTATGGATAAAGGTTGTTCATTTTGAAGCGAATCCGCTAAATAGTGACGTTGCCGATTGGTGACCTTGTTATTTATAACCAATTTTCGTGGTCTCCCGCGATTACTTTCACTTATTTCTGCATTTTGGATGAGCTGATGGATGTTATCTTGGTACCTCAGTTCACACACCATGTATACATCAAAATGGGAAACCGTTTAATCTAAAAAATGAAGAGATGAAAGCGTTTCTGAGAATGAACTTTATGATCTCATACCACGCCCTACCGGAAATTCATGAGCATTTTTTCAATGAACAGGACTGACCAACCCAACCCATTGCGGAAACAATGACACCAGATAGATTCACTTCAATAAATGGAGCGCTCCACTTTGAAAATGCTGATGGAGCTACAGAAAAAACAACCCGGAACATTGGAAGGGCTTGGAAACTTAGTACACAACATTTCAATCGTGTGTTCTGAAACGCCTTGACAGCAACTTTTGAACAAGCAATTCAAAATCGAATGGCTTAAGTCAAAGTTACGCAATGAAAGAGCATGTCACGCAAAAATTTTTAAGAGGTTTCAAGCATTGTGCTGCCATGATTCATAAAAAAGGGTTCCTATTGGATTATGTTGATATGGGCCCGGAAAACCCCGTTATCGTCGACGAAAAAATGTTCTCAAATTTTCTTTGTGGAAGCAAAGACCATATCGCGAAAAGAAAAAAATTTCCAAAGAATATGATTTTCTAAATATTATTCACTGATATATGTATGAATATTTGGAAAAAGAGTATGTAAATAATATTTCTTTTCTATTGATAACCTCAAATTTACACCTTCAGATAGGCAAATGTGCCCCTTGGGGTACATGTACCCCAGGTTGGGAACCCCTGCCTTAAACGTTTCAGTAACCACTGCTACCATCATCAATACGAGTAAATATGAACTGCAGTGAGGTGGCTGCAAGTTTTGCAGGGAGTAGAAAAAAATGGTGTTGCAAAAAATTGGAAACTGTTCCTTTTAGTCAAAGGTTGAAGACTAAGTTCTTTCATGTATTGGACTGATATCCATGCATTTAACCGAAACGTTATGATATTACGTTACAGCCTCTCCATTTGTTAGGGCAACAGACGAACAAACTGAGCTATCAGTGGGTTTTCAGGAGTAAAAACACCTTTTGCGTATGAAAGAAGATGAGACGTGCCAGGGAAGCTAGGGCTCTCCAAAATCTAGCTTGGTTCCTCCATGAGATCCCAAAAAGGTTTGTTCGACGTCAAGGAAATTTCCACTGTATTTCTTTCAAGAAAATGTTTATTTATACATTTTTCCCTGGTAATATAACATAAGTGCTCATTCCAACGCATCGCTACTGAAAATATGTGGCTTTCTCCTGCTTGCTAGTTAGAACATTTCAATATGCCTTTCCATCAACAGTGGTGCAGTAAGCACTGTCGCGCCCTCTTTCAGGTCTGAAACAACACTATCCGAATAGCAATGCTGGCAATCCAAAAAATATAAATAAATTCACATTAATCCCATACATCAGTGTATTCCGGAGTTCCGCGGAACCCGCCAGGGGTTACGCCGAAAGAGACCGAAATTTTCTGGGACGAAATTCCCAGCCACAGCTCTATGCAGTTGTAGCAATACCACTGTTTCACAGTATCCAAGGATAGACACCTGGATCATTGCATTGGGTTCCATGAGTAACGCAAACATTTGCGGAAGGTTCCGCTGCAGCAAAAAGGTTGAAAACACTGCCAAACTGTTTGTGTATCTTGTTTCTGCTGCTTTCGCTATTTGCAAAACCATGCAAAAGTTGATTTCACCATTGCTTACAACAGCACCAGTGAAGATCTAAAGAAATTTAGGCTAATTACTCCAACGATCACATCAAACCTTGTCACAAATCAAGCAACTGACCTATACTGCTATACCAAACTTACATTTGCAGGAATGTTTTACACTATCGTCCCTGAAGTGGATACCATGAAGTTTTTCGCCGTCAACTGGTATTACTGTATTCAACCATATCCTGAATTATGGACAATGCAATATGTTCAGAGCCCACCAATTTCACGCAGCTGAGATCGGATCATGGGCTCAACTGTGTCGATTGAAGTGTGAGCGTCGGGAAAAAGTGGAGAAACATGACAGACAGGATAACAGAAAATGGGCTGGGCGCATGAGTAGATTGCTGAAATTTGGTGAAAACAACTGAATAGCCCTTGCACCTGGGATGTGGCATCATAATCTTGATTGGTTACGTGGTTTGGCTGCATATGGAGAGTTTGCTTTTAACTTGTTTTTGTTTTATGTCTGTCAACCTTTTGCATTTAGATTGTATAGTTTAGAATCCTCTACGAGTTAGCAATTTTGACCGGTGGCTTAACTCGGAGCAAGGGTATCTAACCTTGGAGCAAAATCTGAGGGCGATAAATTAAGGTATGAATTATTAGGTAATAATTACTAAATGTCAGCCAATGCTAATATTTACGATTTACAATATGCAAAGTGCAGCGGTTGACACCCAGTTGAGAAATCTCGTCAAGAGCAGCTAGGTTCGCAAAACGAGCATTTGCGAACCTTTGTGATATTGTAAGGAGGAACGTCTCACTCCAGAAATTAGTCCTCGGTTTGACTCACAGCTGCTGTAACGTTCGCTGAATTGCTGCGTACCACTCTTACCGTTGATCTTATCCTGCGTTTCCACCTGATTGTGGTCGGGCCTTTAGTAAATTTTGGCGAGCGTTTTTGCCTCGTTTTGCGTCTTGTTACGACGGTTGCACTGTTCTTCTAGCGTGGTGCGGGAGTGTAACATTAATACTGTGCTGATGTGGATATATTTGTCCAAACACGTGACCGCGGTGTTAATGGCTGTTTCTTCTCTCTCTTTCGTGTGTCCTGTGCAGGGTGGAACCTGTTATAGATTATGTATTTGAATAAGGACTGAAGATGCATTTGAAAACACGAAACTAGTTTCCTTGTGAAATAAGCCGTGATCGATTTACTTGCGTTGTGCCATTTTTGTGGTTTATAACTATGCGAAAATAGACACGTGCAAGCGTTAATCATGGCAGAAGTATGAAAACCAAAATAAGCAGGCAGATTTCTCACAAGCTTGCCGCCAGACTAAAGATTATTTTGCTGTTATGTAGTGCTGATCACATTGATAATATTGATAATCTAATCTGATATGATGCAATCCTACGTTATTGAACAAGATCAAGAGCTATAGAGACAAGTATGGACTTTTACAGGGATAAGTTGGCGCATCTGTTTTTTTGCACAAAATGAATCGAAAAAGTCGTTTTTTGCACGTATTCAACCCTTAAGGTCTTTTGATTTCACTGCAGTACAAGGCTGCGTTCCACAATTTTTTCGTTTACGTTTCATTTACACGTTGGAATAAAGTCTGGAAATGCAAAATCGAATAAAGTCGTCAAAGCGCAATTTGTTTTGGTTTTCTTGCTGTGTAGCCGGGCCAAGCGTTCAAGCGTCAGGAAACTACAGCTGCGTCGCAATGCTGCTTATAGCCATCGTTTGCCAACTTCCGGCGTTGATTTCATCTTATACCTGCGTCGTTATGGATAGAGGATTCATCGTTCACAGTGTGTGCAGCCAGTGCTGTTGATTTTGCTATTCTATAGCCAGATTCAGCCTAATTTAGGGTTCAACCAGAAAAAGTACAATTTAGCCATTAACCCAACGCTTTTGAGAATTTGTTGCGATGTCTGAGAAAGGTTGATTCAAGACCACAGAACGTCTAGAACGCAACGCTGCACACTATGACATCAAGCAATAGATCAAACTGATGAGAACACTCTCTTACCACTTGATTGCCAATTTGACATACGATCATATAGGTCTTATTCTTCGTGCGCCACGTTCCAGTGGTTCATGCGACGTCACGCCTGACCATGACAGATGTGGAGGGGTAATATCCAGTATGTATTGCTACAGAAAGGCACCAACTGGCTCTTAAACCCACCAGGTGCCAGATTTCATGAAAAGACCATCATAACTCTAAAGAAATTTTTCTACGCCATCCTGCTCGAACTTTTGTAAACGATGAAGCTTTGCACTGTTTTGTGAAGGAGATTATCATCAATGGCTTATGGTGGTCATTGCTACTGGGTATGTGCTGTTTGTGTCGTCACACTGCGACGTCAAGTTCACTTTTCAAATCCAACGTTTTGGCGAAGTTTTTTGACACAATACATATCATTACACACGCACTCTCCTTATTTATTATTGTATAATTTAATATGTCAATGAATGAATGAATGGATTTATTTTTCAGCAGACACGAAGTCCATAGTACAAACACACACTCTGCATAACGCAGGTCGATAAAAACTGACAAAACAGAACGTTTTACAACGGCATTTGAGCCGGCGGAATCACGGAGTTACAGACACTTTTTTTGCAACCGCGTTAAAGGCAGAACCACAGGGCTACAGACACATTTTTAACATCATTGTTAGCTAACATGTAACACTTGTTGTTACAACGCTACTGCAAAGTAGGGCACCAATTCCTAAACTGGTCGAATACAGGTTAAATGCGAATGGTGCGCACGTTCAACGATCCGCTTTATCACGCAACGCACGAAAAGAACCAGACTTCGCAAGAGAGCGTCCCATGTTTCCTAAAAGCTTAATTTTATAGTTATTCTTAGCAAACTGTGCTTTATGAATTAAGAATGTAATGTACAAAGATTTTACCACTATCACGTCACAGATTTAAAAACACTTATCAAACGCATATGTATTGCGCATGGTTGGTTGATGAAATAGAAGCACATATAATGATGAACAGGAACGAGTGTGCTGGATGGCATTCACCATTTTTGCCTTGCCTAGTTAAGCTGCAGCCGAGAGCAGCTTTCAGTGTCTTTTACGTTTATTAAGCTGGACTTTGAAGTAATGGTGTTTTCTATCTACTTACATTCGCCAAAACACACCGAATGTTTGGTGGGGCGGCAACTGACAGAAAGTATGCCTACTAGCACGACTAACAAATAACGCGGAACCATTTTGTGGATAAAGAAACAGAGGCAAATTGAAGTGCGAGCACTTCACGAAATTTTGCGCTGGTTTACATGAGAATTTTGGCTTCCGCTGGTTCAACCTCTAACTACTGTCATTTGTTTCAACGTCGTTGAGTTAATTTTATTTTGACAAAATAGTGAAATATGTAGTCTATGTTAAAATCTGCTATGAAGCAAATATGCTTCTTGGCTTAACTTCGCTAACGAAGATTAAATAAAGGTGGCTGTCCACGCCGACTGCAGGTGCGCTGATGATTAACAAGTCCAATACGGGACAAGCAGGTCCGGCCGCAGTGGCTGCAGTCGAAGGTCTGACCCGGCTCCGATGTAGCTGCTGAAGCTGCTCTGATCTTCCTCCTGCGTCGTTTCTCTCTCAGGTCCTCTTTGCGGGAGGCCTCGAAGGAGGAGACAGCCTGGTGAACAGCATAGCGCCAGGCAGCGCGGTCAGCAGCGAGAGCAAACAATTGGCTGCAGTCAATATGACAAACTCCGAGGGACTTCCTAAGAGAGTCTTTGTATCTTTTCTTTGGTGCACCTCTGTCGCGGTGGCCGGAGGAGAGTT
>JGI24022J15233_10003457_pt1 | contig 15675 bp, 4 predicted proteins | sample Ectturendosymbi2_FD_15233 | JGI IMG/M metagenome (IMG submission 15233)
CACTGCCTGCCAATCTCCGCATGATGCCTAGATCGTCAGCATATGCATACTTTCTGGAGATGGTGGCTGGCAGGTCAGGGATGTAGGTGTTGAAGAGAAGGGGCGCCAGGACAGATCCCTGTGGGACGCCGCTCTTCAGGTCTCCTCACCTGCTTCTTTGGTGAGGGCGAAGGTGCGATTGCCAACCATTTCCATGATCATGCGGACCATGTGTCTATCAGGTAGCAATGGCAGCAGCTTGCTGGTGAGGCCGCGGTGCCATACAGTGTTGTAGGCTGCTGTGAGATCGACAAGCACAGCTCCGGCCTTCTTTTTAGCGGAAAAGCTATCCTCGATGTCCTGCTCCAGCAGGACGTTTCGAGATGATGAAACCGTTCGATCGCCCAGAAACGTCTTTCAAACAATTTTTCAAAACTTTTTTCGAGCTAAATTGAAACAAAGAAGATGCGATGCTTCTGGTGACCGGTGCCAAGCGAAATTTCTGTCCTCTGCCAAATTCCTGACCTGTTACTGCTTATCAGTTATTTTGCTTCTCAGAATATGAAAATAAAGTTAGAAATTACTTTTTGAAGTGTTTTGTCTAAATTAAAACATTTTGGATAGATGTCAGGTACACACAACAAGCTATAGTACGGGAATAACTTCAACCACTGAAAAATTTTGGACTTAGTCTGAGACCTCAATTATTTTTCTTTTACTCACCCTTACCCAAAGCCCAACCCGACACACTTACCTAAACACGAATTCCTCAGCTCTAATCATCAGTTTTCTCAGTGTATTTGGTATGTGTGATATTACTCTGTGCATGAGTACATTGCGTGAAGTCAGAAATTTCGCAAGTCAGAAATTTCGCTTGACATCGGTTTTGCAACAAATCGCTAATAGTTGTCAAATGTCATGTTGCACCATAAAGTTTTGTTACACTTGAGTTAACAAATGTAACGTCACAAAATTACGTCATAAATATTAACGATCCATGAAAATACTGGTGACTTCATTGATCATCCCCTACCTACAGAATATGTATCCGAACATGGGGCCTCCCACCACGCCTGGGCCCCAGGTCCCCCACCATCTAAATCTGGCAATGACCTAGGCGAATACGGTAGGAGTTGCCCAGTTGTGTTTCGGAAATTTAAGTCACGAATCACTCCATCCTCCAGCGCCTGAAGTTGGCGTATTATGGCATTTTACATGTCTCTTTTTGCGTTGCGTGCATTGTTGCATTATTTACTGCAAAATAGCCTGCTTCGAAAACATAAAAACAAATGTTCTGTATACATCGCCGAAGGTATGCCCGAGCTTGTAGTTGGGATATCGAATAAGCGCTTGGGCTATCTTCCATACCCATCATTGGAAGGTTTGAAGAAGAGGTTAAATCCCTAAGTATGTAATTATAGTTGCTTCTTGGCACAAACATTTCATTCTTGATAATTTATTTTCAAGCCGAGTGTATTTTGGCTTTGATTAGTATACAATACTGATGCACATCCAATCTGAAAACCATCAATATGTAGCATTTCAGAAGAAATAGCAGGCGAAAAGACAAGCTACGTTTCCTTCACAGTAGTCGCATTCATCTAAAACAGGAATTTCCAAACTTGGCCCAAATCCGACCCGCGAACATAGGCGTAGCCAGGAGGACAAAAGCGGCCATGGCCCCTTCTAGCATTTTTGATTAGCAAGATATAGCTTGAAAACAACAAACTAATTATTCCATCCCCTAGGGATTTGATTAATTATCGTTTTTTGGCCATACCTTTCGAACCACTAACGCTAGAAAGCCAATAAAAAGCTCTAAAGATGCGAAAAATGCGGATTTTCGCCAAAAAAAAAATGTTTCTTTGGGTTGGAGCTATGGTCTATTAGCAAGGCACCATCGTAGCGTCTGCGGGCCTTAAAGGTCGTCATGTAAATAGCAGTTGGGTAAGTACGGGTATAATACACTGCAGGTTGGTCTAACCTTAGGCGATATTTTGTTATAATCTGTTTTTCTCTTTTTTTTCAATATTACGTACTTCCCATTCCAAGGCTGATTCTCCAACATGCTAAATTCAAAGAAACAATTTTACCAATGTCATTAATCAATGTACTTTTGTAATTGAACAATAGTCACATTTTGGCATTATTTTATTTTGTACCGGGAGTTTATCTTTGTCCCTCAAATTGTTGTGTGACGGCTTATGAGCTCTCTTGCAAAAATGTTTGGAGACCCTAATCTAAAAGAAGAACGCAAGAAAACACATTCAAAAAGAACAAGGAAAACAAAAAAGCAAACTAACAAATTTGACGAAAGGAAAAAGCAGCAAAGCTAAGGTGGAAGATATTAACACCAATATTCTGTTGAAAACTAACCTATATCTGAAAGGAGTGACCTAAATATATAAAAAATGTAGTGCTGCTGTGATAGCAATGGTTCACCCATGGTTTGGTGAAAAATAAATATTTGGATTGCGGATGAACTTTTCCCCACATTTAATAGGATATATCTTGTTTCATTCATATAAATTTCTTGCCAATGTTACTGCAGACCAGTGGCCTTCAACGTGCGCGAAATCGCCCCCCAGGAGGCGATTTTATGTGTTGTGGGGGCGATTTTGTGACTTAGAAGATTTAGGGGCGATTTCAGTTTCCAGGGGGCGTTTCCGGTTAAAACATACTACAATTTGGAATTTATTCTAAAAAAAACAATATTTGTTACTTTGGAATCAAAGCATTTGATGCACTTTCGACTTCATGGATCGTAACAAAGGTGTGAAAAAAACGCATGATATCGGGCTGGTGACGTTACAATCAAGCCAACATCGTACAGTGTAACGCTTCAATTCACCAACTATTGAATACCACTGAGATTGTCACTCGTTGGGAGTCAAGCATTGCGATTCTCACGAAGGTTATGAATGTGCAGGTATTTTGTTGAGCCTACATTCTAAGCAAGCTAGAAGAGTAGAGAAACTGTTGCACTGAGTAGTTTACTATAGGTTGGTTAACCCAATCGCAGCATGACCAACGTAACAAAAACGACATCAAGCAATCACGTTTGCTAGCCTGTATACATCAGCACGCGGGGCTTTTGGACGTTTCTCGCATAATATGCATTAATTGCTTTTCTTGTACTGATATCGGTTGAAAGCGACCAATACTGATATAGCTATCAGAAAACACCCAATCGGTCAAACTTCATTTTTTCAAGAGGAAAACGTCAGCTTCTTTGAAGATAGTAAAAATGACCCAACAATCATAAAATAGTTTTCACTAAATCATCGCTTCAACTTTCGCGGCGATAGCGAACATTAATTGCAAATTGCCGTCAAGTTTATCCAAGTTAATTTTCGTCGTGAACTGTCGCAAAATCCCTCCAACCGTATGTATTATTATTAGCAAAATTGCCTTTAAAGAAGTCTTCACGGCCTTCGGTAGAGCATTGTCAAACCACGTTTCGCAGGCAAAAAACGCCACAGTCCGTTATCATGTGCTCTATAATCTTTGTGTAGTACAGTGGTTCTTAACCTTTTGTCTACCACGCCCACCTAAGTAGTCGTCCTTTGTTTCAAGCCCCTTGACGTTAAATAAGTTGTAAAACGAAATGTATTTTTGGTAAATTTACTGATCAAACTTTCCATGTTCTAGAGCGCCTGAAGGCTTGCTCCCCCCTGGAAATTTACTGATACCCTCTGGGGAGGCTTTTTGCCCCGTTAAGAACTACTGGGTTAGTACCTTGAGTAAAACAATGTTCCTGAGCGTGTTCTGTTGTAAAAATACTGGAAATATTAGTGTTGCGAGACGATTTACGTAGCAATTAATGGCTACTAAAACTACTTAGGTTATAAAACCTGGTTATCATGCTTTTCAATCAGTTCGAGTGTTTTGATGTACTGTGGACAATAGATATAGCTGTGCTGTGTTCATCTGTCATATGACAGAGTATAACAAAACAATAGGCTAGGAAAGGAGTAACTTAGACCGTCGAGTAAGCCCAAACATCCCATCGTGGCTAAACTAATCAGGAGTACAAAATATCCTTTTCGCTACTTGTTATTTGAGGCTTGCTATGAAGTCATTCTGTTGTGGGGATCACGCTGAAAGTTACATCACGTAGAAAGTTATTGTGTGAAATACCTTTGCGCCAGCTAACTAGCATAAGCGAATGCCATTCCACCATCAAGGAACATCTCATCGACATCCAAAGCAACGATGAAGCCCGTGCTATATTTCATACACTTGGATGGTCAAATTTTTGGATTAAGTGCTGCGAGCGTTTTTCAGAACTTTGGGGGAAAGTGAAGCTATTATTACTAGCGTTTCCCACGACTTATTTTTCTGAGCAAGGTTTCTGCCAAGTACTGCGTACGCGTAACTAATACCGCAATGTTCTTGACGTGAACAAAACCGGGGAAACGCCATACGACAACTAACCAACTTGCAAACTGCTTTGAAGAAACCCAGATATACGCGATCCGCAAGATTTGCATTATTTCGAACCAGGTGTTATTTTGGAAATGAATAACATTTATTCTGCAAATGCATTTACATTCCCTTCGTTTGGTCGTGTGCTTTTGTGCTAACTAGATTGCCCGTTTATATTTCATTAGCGCTGAATTATTTGCAAAACAAAAAAATATTTTCAGACAACGCAAAAATTACAGGTAGGGGGCGATTTTCAAGCGAAGTTCCTGTAGGGGAGTGATTGTACAAAAAAGGTTGAAGACCACTGCTGGAGACACTACGAATTACTACTTTAATTACCAACACATTTTGCATAGTAGTTATTAGTATCAGATGATCTCTGGAGCAGACTACTGTACATAATGTCCATTAGCCCACCACAAAGTCTGTGCATTAGGTTGGCCAGTCCCAATTTATGTGAATCGTGGGTTTTAGAAATACTTAGTCTTTGTAAATGATGCTTACACGGGCATGATAATTACTGAACGTCATTTTGAGTAATATATCATTTTGTTTTTTCTCATCAACAAAAATGTTTTTTCAATCACAAAAAAAATTTTTCAACAGAACAAAAAGTATTTTTTTAGAAAACAAAACAAATTTTGTGGAGATACCCTACCATGCATCAGCAACCACACAAATTGTGTTTTTCTCCAAAAACGCCACTCCTTACTCAATCAGATGTGATGTTAATTAGAATCGATGTCGTCATCAGAACTGGCCGCATGAGGGCGACATGTATCGTGTTGTGGAAAAACTGCTCTTATAATAATAATGTTGAATTAATGGTCACGTTCCAGTTCACAGTTAGGTCGTTGAAGTTCAGTTGGCAGTCAAATTATTCGAAGAAACGAATGGAAAAAATCAAATACATTTAAACTGCGGTACAAAGTACAACTGGCTACTGGTTTCGTAGGGTCTGCTCAAAAATCAGTGGTGATTTTCTGTAGTTAAAACCTATGTGTTCGGGTGAAGAGGTAGGAGAAACGTGGGAGTGCTTTCGCAAGTTTCGTTGATATTGCCGTTGCCTTCTTCAACTGTTGGTTTATGCTCCACGTCATGGCCTAATACGACCGTGCAAGCTCCATGTGCTTAATTACCTCGGTAACGTCGGCAATCGTTCGAAAGAACGTCTTTTCACAAACAAAGTCAAACCTACTAAACACTAAAGCAAAATCCGATATGCTATGTGGAGAGACACTTAAATAATTTTTTCTTTTTTGCTTAAACCTCTCGCTTTCCGTAATATATTTAGTAAAAAATATTAACAAAAAGTAAAACAGAAATGTTACAGTTGTCACTTGCAAATTGGACAAGTGAACAATTTTATTGTTTGCGATATTCTTCTTCAAGTTAATGGCCAGTCAGCTTCTGACGGCGTCGTACATCATTTCCAGGTTATGGTATTTTGCACTTTGCCTATGCGACAAGTTACATTTTTCACACTGTCACTCGGGGAAATTTTTCAAAATTGCGATGACTTCTTTCTTCACAGATGGAACACACAAAATTTTTGCATTCTATCATCATCGTCCATTGCAAAATGCTTAAAACAGCAGTATGCAAATCAAAAACACAGATGCAAATTTAACATGCTGCCAGCTAATTCATTATTTAAAAATGTACCGAATAAAACAGTATCTTTGTTGAATCTTGGTTCATTGCTTGAATTTTCTTGAAGTTTCCTTCCTTCTATTCATTATTTTATTGCTATCAAAATTGTCTACAGTACAACATAAATTACCTTGTACTAATTACCAAATCGGTTTCTTGGCTTCCCGCTACAACAGATTATCACAACAGGGAGCAGTTGAGCACGTAACCTCGCATGCCAACATCAACATTGGTTTTCCTGCAATAGGTTGACCTTTTTAACTGCTCCTCGATCTTTCGTTTAGAAGAGGATAGTGATAAATGACGTTTAAGTGCGATTTAATAGTGCACCACCAAAGCACGTAAGATAAAGTGTTCGTACCACATCTATAAAGGCTAAATGTATAAATTTGTATCATTACATTTCCATTCTTTCCAACAAGGTTTGCTTTTTCTATTTTAGATGTAGATATTTTGAAGGTAGCATCAGGCATTTCTGTTTGGTCTGAGGCAAAATATTTTTCCTCAAAGACGAACTACCGTCTAACTCAGTCCACATAAAAATTGTTAAATGGTACCTTGTTCGCTTTTCAAAGGTTAACAGCGCATGGAGCCAAATATATTAATTTTATTTTCCAAGAACATTTTCATTTCAGATTATAACCTAGAGCAGTGCTTCCCAACGTTTTTCAGTTTGCGTCCGACTTTTACTGACACTTTTTCGTGTAGTTACATGTTTTTTAAGAGGGAGTCATGCTTGTGATCTGGGCAGGCGTGTAGCCAGACACAAAATTTGTGCTTGGGCGAAAATGGTCTATTTGAACAAATATATTTGGCTCTACGTGTTGGTGACAATTTTTGCTCAACAGTTTAATAATTGCTGTCCAAATTTTGGAGTGGCGAGTGCACCTTTTGTTCTGCTGGTTAACCTCCTGAACCTGCGGCTCTTCTTCTTTGAGTGAAACCTGAATGCTAGAAGTTGACAAATCAGTCAAGCTCAGCTTTCATCTTTGCACAACCTAAAAACTTCACATATACCCCACCATAAAATTTAGGCTGAAGATATATTTTGGGATTTCAGTCATTTTCAGAAACATTTGCATTCAACAGCTTGCCACCTGACCCTTATTTTTTGCATCTGGCAGTCGATCGACTTACAAACTAAATCAGGCTGCGAGTACGAACACCGCACTGCAACTGACAAATGTCCAGTGACTGACTCTGTGGAAATCTTTGTGTTTTAGTCAATAGCATCAATACAGTTTGTGACGGCATAGTCTCAGCAATCCCAGTGTCTTGTGAAATCAGTGATGAAATGACAATTTCGGAATTATTTAGGAAACTTGATTTTCATTACACATGAATCAGTGCCACTAGAAAAGTTTGGAAGCTTCTATATCGTTTATTGCAGATGTGTGCGAAGCTAATTATGCCATTGATGACGCCCTTATTATAAATCAACTCATAATCTTCTTCTCTTCTTTATATTCTACATACAACAAACAACCGGACATTCTAATATCACCCGATCAGACTGCCATCTTATATGGCTTGATAAAGATATGAGACACTTTCCCATTACGGGCAGCTTAGGGCTTAGGCGGTCTGACCCGACGCAGAAGTGAACATAGTGATACTAAAGATATTTGTCAACAAAATTTACATTAGTGGTTTTCATACCCAGCCGCATAAACCTGGATATTTCATGTATTATGAACAAGAACATTTTTAGTTTGCGGTTTGGCATCCAGCAACATTTTGGTGGACCTAGGCTACAACACTTTTTGCAAAACACTGACAATTGTTGCGTATAGCATGATAACTTTTTTGCACTCGTACTTTGCAAAGTAAATTTCCACAAATGTTCTTCATACCCATGCGCATTATCCGTGAAAAGTTGAAGTAATTCTGACGAAAACCTTCTAAATGTTGGTTTGAACCATCTTAAAGAAAATTTGCCGATCACTGAAGTATATGGTGGCATAACTTTATTTTTCAGAGTTCATCACCGGAAAAGCTTACGTTGGACCACCAACCACTTCCTACAGGAAAAAAGTAGTAGTGATATTTGAGAGATGTTATCGTTTTCCACCTCTGTCCATACACGCCGAAGTTCCCAATCAAAAAAGCAGCGGAGACACTGTTCTATTCAGGGTTGAGATTGTAGATATGTCTACTCATGGATTCACAGCAAGGGTTTCGAAGGCAAATAGGTATTATCTATGGGAACCAACCCTAACGCTGCATTGGAAAGCAGTATTTGGTAAGTTAACTGTGACAAGCACTTTTAAAAGCAAATATTTGCAAAAACCAAGCCATAAATCTAGCTCCATTCAAAACTGATACTGCTAGGGACGCCGGAACAGCGGTAGGGTAGGAGGGGCAGTAAAAGAATTGAGGCCAACGGAATCTTGCAAAAAAACTCGTAACCAATTCTACATGCTTTTGCACAGCAACAGCGTTGACCTCAAAAATAATAGCAGAAATTGTATGAAACCATTCGGAATTTTATGGGTGCGCGAATAGCTGCAATAAATTTGTTTCAAGTTGATCTTGATAAACCAGAAAATTAACGATGATTCTGTTAGGAAAAGGCACATCCGTTATCCCCATTTTGAAGGGCAGGAGGCAATAACCTGTCATTTCATCGCTCTCCGGCGTTCCTGAAATTACCTATGATTCTGTTATGTAAGGGCACCTGTGACCCGTTGCCCCACTTTTAATGGCAGGTGGCAGTGCCTCCGGGGGTTGCACAGATCCCGTCGTAATGTCAGTAAATAACAGTTTCTTCCACAGTCAAATTCAGATCGCCTGAAACCATCAAAAGAAATGCAGAACTTTCATAGAAATGCAACTTGTGTTTTCAATTACTTTTCAGCATAAGGGCAATGCTTTAGAACAAACATTTATATTAGCTTGAAAACTTTATTTTTACTAATATTAAGAAATCTGTGGTAAATAATACGACAGTATAATGGTACAAGTTAATCTGCACTGCTGCCGATCTTAATCACGCGATCAAAATGGGGATTCAATCGTTAATCATTTCGCAATAGGAATGCATAAGATTGTATGTCTCATCTTTCAGTGAGTATTCTGGCTTGGAACAATAATTTCATTTTTCTGAAAGTGATGAGCTTCTCTTCAGCAACTGTGGATTTTTTTGTCTATTGTAATTTCGTAGCAGTCAACTCATTGAGCAAGATAGGTATTTTACTTGCTTAAGACAGTGAATCATGTTTTCTTCTTCAAACAATTCTCGTTGCACTCACTGAAATCTGAGCGGTGATTACATCTGAAAATTTTAGGTGCAGAAAAGCTCGATGTCGTGACTTGCGAAGTTGGAGCAAGATGCAAAGAAGATGCAACCGGTCGCTCATGCACCTGCCAACCTGGGTATTCAGGGAAATATTGCCAGATCCGTGAGTTTTATAACAGGGCACGTACCGAACACTGCCAAACAATAGTAATGTTAAGATATTATTCAAAAATATTTGCATAGAACGATTGATGCAAAAAGATGTTTTGATTCTGCTGTTTTATCTTTTGCAAGTGATTTCCGCAATTTTAACGCGACTAAAATCATGTTGCTGTTTATGAAGCAGGAATAGAAAAAGTAAAAGTAATTTATAGAGCTGTGTTTTAGCTGCAAGATATGGTCAGTTTGCCAGAAAAAACAGCCCAAGTCGTTTGCTGATTGTGGTCTCATCAACTTCCAATAAACACAAATGAAATAGGTTTATGTGACATATAAACATGAAACTATGTGTTGCAGAGTAATTGCTGATAGAAATGTTTTGAAACATGCACATGCACATGCGAAATATATTGTTAGTATTTGGCTGAAGGCTGACAAGGAACAAGCGCCATTAGAAACTCCTCAAATATGTACGAGCATGTATATTTCATGTACAAATAAAGGTACAGGGCAAATTCCCTCAGCATTGGGCAAATTCAAACACACATTTGCAGGCTTGTAAGTGCCATGTGAAGTCAACAGATCTTAAAATGCAGCTAGTTTAGAAAAACTGCATTTTACTGTCTTTACAATTTACTTCCCAAGCTTATGTTAAGTCTGACTGCAGCTACGTGAATTCGTAGTCGCACAGCTGCTGGTTTTCAACTATAAGAATTCTAGTGGCAAAAATAGCCCACTAAAGTTATGGGTGTCTATGCATTTTGACTGGCAGAAGGGAATGTTCCGTATTTTTATAGTGTACAAAAAGGTTATCTTGAAGTTGTCTGACATGTCATGCAAATATTCCAAGGATTCAACAACAAATGGGTGAGAAGCACATCCGCTGAGACAAATTTGCAAGATAGTGTATACCTGTTCGGAAAACAGACAAAAAACTCTCAGGGTGTTTGTGGCCAAATGCCGTCGATGCCAATATACAAGAACAGATGTTTTTCATCTGCAGGGTTTTGCGTTTCTCCACCGTGAACACCGACTGTCTCTTCCAAACGACCTTAAGAACGCTCAGTACAGCAGAGGCATTCTAAACTCAAATAAAGATCAAGCAAATTGATTTGTTATTTTCACTCCATGAGGTTACACTTCTGCCCGTTCTACAATATGAACCGCTTGCTCTTTCCAGTAGGTTAAAGATATTCAGAACGCCAGAGGTGGCCAGCATTTGTGCACGCAGTACCTTTTATTGTTACTTTGCACTATGCAACAAAATACAGCAATCGCAAGTTTGTTTGAACGAATTACTGAAAGCGTCATTTTGCTTGTGCGATAAACTGTATTACCCTTGAAACGTCTGAACACCATTTACTTTCAGTCACCTTAATGTGTTGGTCAGATTTCTGCTTATTATATTGCGCTCGAACACTACTGTTCGGTTTGGACTTGACTTTTCTTATCAAACACAAAACTTCCGCTTTCAGTATCTTAATTCATGTTCTTCAGGCAACTATTGTGACCCAAGTCCTTGTATGAACGGCGGAACTTGCAGCAACTTCGAGGATGGATACAAATGTCTCTGTTCAACGTTTTTCTTTGGTCAGAATTGCACGATTGAAGGTACGTTGTATTCTGACTTTCTTTTTGACTTCCTAAAGTCTTCTTGAACACTTTTAGCTATGTTTTGGTGTAATACACAATGTGCTTATTGTCGTCCGCTCTGTACTTAAACTCGTTCATGCTGTTGAATTCAAAATACCAAATTAGTTCCGAAAGCTGAGGTGAAACATCAGCATTGAAGTGAATCGTCTCCAGAAGGATGAAGCAAGTCAACCAATCGAGCAAATTATGCATCATCAGTCCTAAAATCTTATTCAGTTGAATACGATTTTGGGACTGAGGATGCGTAATGTTGCGTGAAATAGATTTCCGTAAAAACATATGTGGAAACTAGTTACTTGAATACAAATATGTACAAGTTTGAGTCATCCAGAAAGAAGGAAGCAGAGCACATTTGACTGGTTTCTCGAAAGATTTTACAGCAAAACTAGAGCTTTTATTTGACACACCATTAATCCGTTTCAAAGCATTTTACTGATGTGTTTTTGAGTTTGTGTGATTATGAGTAGATGTTTTTTAAAATGTAAAGAGAGTCTTACAATTTACCTAGAGCGAATTGTAAACAAAACAGATTCTGTTTGTATATGAGATAATTATGCCTAATCCGCATGCGACGGATAATCTGTTAAAATCATAGTGTCTGATTCGTTGCTGTGAAAATAGTGTCTGATTCGTTGCTTTTGATAGATAGTAACAAAAGGGACTTAAGGTTTTTTCAAGGATTGTTCTAATTGTTTTGACATACGTATGCATTTGTTACGTTACATTCTTGCACATTTTGCTGCTTTTCACAAAGACAATCACATTTTTGCATTCAGGTGGTGAAAGTCATTTGCAAATTCATGTAAATAAAATGCGTTTAACAGCTCACCCTCATTTTTGAATGATTTCTGAAATTATTCGACCATGGTATTATACTAATTATTATTTAAATTTTTGCCTTACCTCTATAAATAAAACTTAGCTTGTTTCAACTTAGCTTATTGCAGCATTTCATATGCTTGTCAAAACTCTTTTGTCAATCCATTCGTTTTGTTTCAGCCGATGATCATCTGAACTAGGAACAACCTGCGAAGCTCATCAAAAATTTCCTAACAAGTGTACAAATCTGAAATCTCTTGGGAAGTGCACAAATTCGGCAGCTTTTGATGTAAATTGGTTTAAAGCATCCGCGCATAAGTGAACGATATACAGCGCGTCTACTAACAACAAGATGTACGTTTGTTTAATAAAAGATTTGATGCTTTCCTCAAGTAGCATGGCCGGGAGACATGGGGCTATTACATCACAAATATAATCGATTACGATTACTTGCCACCTGCTGGATACGATTACGATTACGAATAAACAAAATCACAATGTAATCGAATACGACAACATTGGAAGTAACCACGACTACAATCGCGATTACATTTTTCCTGAAACACCTCCAAAAGAAAACAATATTCCTTTGCATGGTTTGATCTTTGATGTAAGTATATTTTCAGACAACATACGATATGAATCAATGCAATAAACGAAATTACTAGTCTGTACGGATCAAGCACCGGAAAAAAGAAAAAACACATTTATTGTTTACTGACATGTTCGTGCCGTCAACAAACCATGGCGTTACTAAAGGTTGGGCTAGAAGTAAAACTTAGCGAAAAGAGGGCCACTAGCCTCTGTAGGGACCTACTAGTCAACACTCCGAAAAAAACTTGAGAAATGATGGTGAATCCTAATGTGGTTGGCTATACTAAAATCCCAAACCAAAGCAAAATAGTCCGAAAAACGCAAAAAGACGACAATCTACTGAAAACCAATTAAAAGAATACTAAAATCAAAATATAAGCTAAGCGGGGGCCTGTTTTTTACGTTTAGTTGTCTAGGGGAGTCAAATCGCCCCTCTTCCCTCCCGTCAGTTTCTCCACTGCAACACACACTTTAAATGTTGATTGAACAAACATAATAATCAATGCTTAAAATCTTTATTCCACTTGATAAACATCAACGCTTCAAAATCTTTCATCAGTCAAACGACATCTATCAGGCTGGAAAATTCGTCCAGTAACGGTGAAAATTCGTTTTTTGGTAGTCTCAAAATTGGTGAATATTTCTTGCAACTGCGGGTTACGATCGTCTGCAAGTCAGCATGTGATTGTGCAGCTTATAATTTGAAATGAAATGAACTGTGATGCCACTATAGCTACGCATCTGTCTACTGCACCAAAAGTCAATGGCCAACAAAACTTCACTGGTTTCCTTGAGTTTATTTTACCAGTATCTGGTGGATCACGGTTGACATGCTGGTCATCAGCGTTGTGGAAAGGTACCTTCGACTAAGATGAAAATACCTTAATCCTCTGAAAAAAACTTATTTTACAGTATACAATTTACCGTACTAATTATATACATGGCCTACTCCAGCACTTACATTCATAAGTTCATTGAATATATACTGTATAAATGAAACCAACACCTCCCTTCGTGATGTCCCGCTATTCTGTTGCCGAAATGTCAACCTGTTTTTTAAGAAAAGCTCCTATTTGTGTGGCTACGTCTCACTACACTAGACTCACAACGTTACTTCTGGCGGCCAACAGGAAGGCTTGCTGGAACAAAGCAAGAATTAGCTACAAACGCTGTGCTTGCCGCTGAACTATCTGGATTTAACGAACACAGACGGGCAAATAGCTTCCCCTGAAACATAACCATGACAAACGATGATAAAGGAAGAAACCCAGCCGCCACAACCGCCGTTCAGCGCATAGTGATGTAGGGTGAAGATTTCCAAGTTCAATCGCGAAAGTAATCGTCGATGACGATTAAATTGGCAATGTAATCGATTACGATTACAATTCATTTTCGGTCACTTCGATTACGATTACGATTAATCAAAAAATTTTAATTGATTACCATCTACGATTGCGATTACCCCATGTCAGATGGGCGCATGGTTATTCTTTATCAATTGTCTCAAACCACGTTTTTATAAAATGACAACCTACCGAGGCGAAAATTAAAGCAATTACAGTAAGTACTTATTCATTTTCATGCAGTTGTTCTTGCACGTTTCCGAAGGCCCTGTTGGTTTTTCAGGACTTGTCTCACCACTAGGTGGTGATCGGTAGAAATTTAAGCGCCTTTTGACACAAAGTTTCAACAGTGATTTTGATCGAGTCAGCAGAAACTTTACAGAAATCAATGAGTTTTTGTTGACACAACCCATCTCTGCACCAGGTGTGTTTGGGCAAGTCCATATGTTGGACAAAAGTGTACCTGATGCACAGTGCGTTGTTACAGCGCAGTTGCAGCTGGAGTCTTCTGTTATCATTTACATCAACATCATCACGTTGGCCAATCACACCTTGCTGTACCCCAACATCGTTCCTAACGTGTGTATTGTAGTCTCCCAAACAGATCGTGGATTCATTTGTTTCAACACTTCTCAGGTCATCACCACTGTAATTTCTTTAACGAATTGCTTTTCGAATGGCTGTTGAAAACAAAGAAACGCTCTGAATGTTTCGGAAAAGCTTTTTTTTACCTGCATAGTCAAAAAATGTACTTATCGTAGCTCTTCACACTGTTGGACGTCTATCATTTATTTAATAATTATTTAATTCCTTCTGCATTACTCATGCGAGTGACATTTTGGCAAAAATCTTTGATGATAACGTTGATCATTATTTCCACTTAGGATTTGCGGTAATTGCAAGCTATACAAGCTGCAAATTTTTTCCTTGCTCTAGATTAGTCATAGAAATGACTTTCATGATTTTGAATGATTCAATATCGTGATTAGATGTTTAAAACACAATTTGACAACAATTGTAAAAGTTTTAAAACCTATTCCAATACAACATAACCACATTACCCGCTAGCATTCTTTTTCATGGAACAAATATCGACTTTAATCGCTTTGTACTGGTCACGTGCGGCAATCTGTCTCTACGATCGTATCCGGTTTTCTCTAGAAAACCACTAGAAAAACGTATGAAAATAAATTGTTGTCTTCCTCTGCGAAATATGTGAGTACTTCTTCACATATCAATTGCTTTTTAAGTGGCTATTACTTTTTTGTAACCATAAGCCCCAAACCTAAACACTATACCCTAAATCCCAACCATAAGCTCTAACCGTAAACCCTAAACCTCAACACTAAACACTAATCCAAACCCTAATCTTAGACACTATCCCTGAACTAAACGCTAACCCCAAACCCTAACCTTGGACACTAACATTGAACTAAATTCTATAGGCCATTAGATATTGAACATAAAAACATGAAAAGAAATTGTCCAAATCTTTACACACATGAAACTCAACAAACAAATCCTTCTAACAGTAATAACATCGAAGTTGTTTTAAAATTTTTGTACCTTCTGTCAAACAGTTTTGCACATTTAGGGTTTACATTGTGACCTGCTTTGTAAAACACACAAACCTGCAATAATAACAATTAATGATAACTAACCTCACATTCAAAAAGTGACTCCGGCTTCACTCCGGCTCCTGAATACCTTCACTCCGGCTCCTGGCTTCACTCCGGCTCCTGAATACCTTCACTCCAGCTCTTGGCTTCACTCCGGCTCCTGGCTTCACTCCGGCTCCTGAATACCTTC
>JGI24022J15233_10003460_pt1 | contig 15674 bp, 7 predicted proteins | sample Ectturendosymbi2_FD_15233 | JGI IMG/M metagenome (IMG submission 15233)
AGTTTTAGGCCTTTTTGGCCCACTTCCTCTGCCTCTGGGCCCACCGCTAGATGGCAATATTTCACTCAAGTTTTTATTAGGAACTACCGTATATACTCACATATAAGCCAACTTTAAAACTAAAAACAAGCTGACCAAAAACCTACCTCACTTATGACATCACTAACAAAAAACCCAAAACGTAAAACCAGGGTTTCGGGAACCTATGGCTCGCGAGCCAGATGTGGCTCTTTTGATGACAGATTGATATTTTCTTAACACAATTGTTACAAATGAAACTTTTTCTGAAACTTTCTATCTTCCAGACTACAAAGCCATCAACAAAACGATGCAGCACCAGGAGTCGTATTAGCAGTAATAACCACGTTGTTGAAGAGAAAATTCAGACATTTACCATTGTTTAAAATTGTTGGTTTTACTTAAAAATGCACATGTTAAGTTAGTTACCTTTGCTCAAAAATGTACGGTTTAGTTCGTAAGTTAGCTGCATTCAGTGTTGAAAAATATTATATGGCTCTCACGGAAATACACTTAAAAGTATGTAGGTTTCATGGCTGCCTTAGCCAAAAAGGTTCCCGACCCCTGCCCAAAACCATTTTTTTTTCATTGCAGACTCGAAGTCTTGCCAAGCATTCTAAGGGTTTGAACAGCTCTCTAGTGCAATCATCGGAGGAGTTGCACCGTCGATAAGACATGTGAAAACTGCTTGATTTTTGCTGATCTTTAGGTATGATATATTTGTACTTGGAAATCTCTTAACACCTTGAGAGCCGGTCTACGAGCATATAGTACCTGGATTTCAGCCTAAAACCAGCAGTTTTCGGTTACCTTACCAACAACATAGCTCCTCTGCCGATTGCGCTAGAGAGCTGTTCAAACTCTCAGACTTAGCAAGTCTTTAAGTCTGCAATAAAAAAATAATTTTAGGGTTTGGGGTTTTTTGTGAGTGACATCATATAAGCAAGGTAGGTTTTGGCCATTTTTGGCTGCTGGTACCTGACCTGGGCCAAACCGCTAGACCAAAGTGTTTCGCTGAAGTTTTCATTGGAAACTAGGCTAGAATCTGAGTCTTTGGTCAACTTTCTAGCGTTTCTGGTTCAAAAGTTATGATCTAGAATAAACAAAATAATTATCTAATTATGGGATTAATCAATTATTTTGTTTATTTTAGATCATAACTTTTGAACCCGAAACTTTAGCAGGTCATCCAAAGTATCAAAAGACTCAGATTTTAGCCTACTTTCCAACAAAAATTTCAGTGAAATACTACCATCTAGTAGTTTGGGCCCAGGTGAAGTGGGCCAAGGTGGCCTAAGAGTCTTCCACTCACAACGTCACTCACAAGAAATCTGTAACCCCCAACCAAAAAAATTTTTTTTTGTTGCAAACTACAAGACTTGCCAAGTCTTTTGAGCGTTTGAACAGCTCTCTAATACTTACAGCGCCAGAGTTACACTGGCACACTCGCGCAAAGCCACGTGCGATCCAGCTGTTTTCGTGCGTACCACTTGTATTAACCCGGCTGTAAAAGTGACAATTAGAATAAGACTAACTTTGTCATTAAGTTCCAAAAAAAATAACTCTACATCCTTTGAAGCTACTATAAAAAAAACTGTAGTATTTCTCCCAAATATTGACAATAAGTTAAGTTGGAAACCTCATGTAAAAAACGTGAAAACTCAACTATCAAGAGCTTGTGGAGTTTTATCCAAATTTAAGGTTATGCAACACTATCTGTATTGAAAGTTGTCTATAACTCATTTCATCCATACCTTACTTACTCGGTCCTCAATTAGGAACATGCTTTAAATGCAACCATTTAGCCTCTTATTGCACTTCAAAATAAAGTTGCAAAACTAATAAGACCAACTAATCATACATCTTTTTCCAGCAGGAAACCTGCTTATGCTTTCCCAAACTTTGTAACTTATCATTAAACTAATGCACTCTTATCACAACAAGCTGCTTCCATTTTGATCACTATTGTATTCCAATCAGCTCTATTCATTCACTCCACACAAGACCATCTTTATGATAATCCAGAATACAAAAAGCAAGCAATATTTCGTTTTTCCTTATGAAAATGCATATAAGATTGTGAAACATTTCATCAGAAATATATTGAGTTTTTACTGTTAATTTTTCATAAAAACAGTCTTTCAAAAATATACTGCAATTGTGCCTACATTGTGCTTGTGTCCAAGGGATAAAAATAGAAATATTTTGTTAGTACCTTCAAGAAGCACATGAAGCCTTTTTGCTCTTCCTTCCAATGCATAATTGAATAACTCAGCCTTCCTGGCTTCACAAGCTCGAACTCTTCCCAGTGTGACTAAACTAACATTTGCAACAGGCATTACTCTTTGAATTGAACACAACAATACTGTCATTTACAAATGACAAAGCTATATATATATATATACCTATTTCAAAATAATATTGAACACTGCACAAACTCTATTTTTATTTTTATAAAACAGTTGGCACTTCTGTCATCGACCTGTGCAGGTTGTCTTTATTTGACATCCATGCAGGAGATACTCAGTAAATATCATGAAACATAGTGACAAAAGAACACAAATTGTATTGATTAGTAGCATTGCTAACTGTGTAAAATACACATACTGATTTTATCAAGAAAAAACTGCAACATGTGTTGCACACCCTTTGGTGGATATAAGTATCACACTTTATCACCTCGAACTGAAATGATTTAAAAGAATAATATTCACCACTAACAAAAATGCTATGGAGACAAAAACAACACTCAAATAGCTAAGACAAATGATTAACATGAGTATACTCACCAGGCTTGAAAAATAGCAAGAAATATAGTATTAGTAGGGAAACTCCATATGTGACGTGTGTGACATATTGACAATTTTTTTGAAGATAATTCATTGCAATTTTTATTTGGTGCATTTCTGAAATTTTGGTTTGGTATCAGTGGCAAACTACTTCATAATTACTTGTTTTGAAAAAAAATTTATTCTCCAACTTCACATTTTGTCTATATTCTTATTTAAAAAACGTGACGTGTGTGACATTTTTTGGAAGTGACTTTTTACCTGCAATGACATATCACAAGAATTCTGTGAAGTAGGGCCACTTCACTGCAAAAGCATACTATAGACTATTTCCATAGAGGTTATACAAGTTTCATGCAAAATCTATAAATTGTAACTATTGCTCAGCTAGAACAGTAATTAAAATAAGTGCGTGAGATGTGTGACATCAAAATGTGATGTGTGTCACAGTGTCCACATTTTCCAGTTTTATCATTGCATAGTTGTAGTAAAGACTGGTCAAATATCAAATCACGCAACTTCTTGATTCATTTTAAACCTGTTGCCAGGGCAATTAACCTCTTCATACACCTTTTCAGAGACTGGTGACTTGGAACCTCTCTACAAACAAAAATTGATGCCTCAGTAACATCAGAGTAGTTATTCTTGCAACACCATCACATGTGCAAGCAAATACTACAAATAATTCAAATGATTTATCAGTGTTTTTAATGAGAAAATGACAGGTGGACGTTTAAGTAAAAAAAGAAGGTTAGTGTGTTTTTAGCATGAGCAATATATAAGCTAAAAATTGTAAAGATTAGTCAACTGGAATATGTGGAGTACTACAATTTTTTGTGGAGCCAACTATTGCTTTTGTTCTTAGAAAAAGACTTTTGTAAAATAACAATGCCAACTGTTTATTGAAGAAAACTATTGACTGCTTAATACATATGTTTTTGATAATGTCTATTTTGCCTCACGAGACAAATGTTGTGTTATTTCGCTTTAGTTGAACACGAAAGGTGGAAGTGGTCAGAGGACAAGTACGACATTCAATGAGACAAAGGGTTAGGGTTCACAGTTAAAGGCTAGCCTACAGCTTAAACAAGGCAGACAAGAAGCCATTATCAGCATGCCAACTATGCCAAAACTTATTCATTGCACTGAGCTGTTAGAGACGTTAACACTTTGGCGTCCGGCCACTTTTGAGGATTTCCAAAAAAAAAATCACTGAAACGCACGTGGCTTTTTGCGGGAATTTTTCCGGTCCGGTAAGTGCTACAGACCTGGTCAAAGTGTCAAAAGGCACGGCAAATCTTCTAGTCTGTACTCGAAAAAAATTTTTTTGGTTGGGAAGTATGGGTTTTTTGTGACTGACGTCATAAGTAGAGGGCTTTTAGGCCACCTTGGCCCACTTTACCTGGCCCTGGGCACCAACCATTAGGTGGCAATATTTCGCTGAAGTTTTTATTTGAAACTAGGCTACAATCCAAGTCTTTTGATACTTTGGATGACTTGCTAAGGTTTCGGGTTCAAAAGTTATGATGTAAGTTAGTAAAAATATTTGACTAATTAGCTAATTAATTAAGTTGTTTATTTTAGATCATAACTTTTGAACCAGAAACGCTAGAAAGTCGATCAAAGGCTCAAAAGAGTCGGACTCGAGCCTAGTTTCCAATGAAAACTTCAGCGAAACACTTTGGCCCAGCAGTTGGGCCCTACCTAGGCCAGGCAACATAAGCCAAAATGACCCTAAAACTACACTTATGACATCACTCACAAAAAAACCACAACCCCCAACCAAAAAAATTTTTTTCGAGTGCAGACTAGAAGACTGGCCGATCCGTTTGAGCCCTTGAATAGCTCTCTAGCGCAATCGGCAAAGGAGCTAGGGTGTTGGTAAAGCAACCGTAAACTGCTGTTTTTAGGCTGAAATCTATGTACAAATATATTGTACGCCGGCTCTCAAAGTGTTAAGCACACTAAGTCTTGCTTCAAGTTAGGATCAGCACTAAGATTTACATTAATCAGTTGAAAATTATTCCTGATTGCTTTTGCAAGCCACTGAAAACTAGTGCTGTATAGCCTGAACTCAAATTTCAGGCTCTGGTTCCAGGCACCTAAATTTTTTCGCTCTGGTTCCAGAACAAATTGGTCCATTGAAAAGTGAAAACCATTATAGCTATTGTACAACTCGCTTGCCCCACCAACTCAGTCTGTGGTACCAGAACCCAAATTTCAGGCAACAGCTCCACCACCTAAAATTGTATGGCTCCAGCCATCCAAAATTGCTTTGGCTCTGGCTCACAGCCCTGCTGAAAACAATGTGATGGGCCACATGTGACCAGCAAGCTGTTAATTACCTACCCCTGGTATGAGATATTCTTTAGTGAATTATTTCATGAGGGGATTATTTATTTTGGTGATTTTAGGCCAAAAACTTTTGAACCAAAAATGCTAAAAAGTCAATAAAAGGCTTAAAAATCTCAGGTTCTAGCCTAGCCTATTGAAAGAAATCTTTTCCCAGGAAAGAATCAGACACTAAGATCTTACATAGTATATATTTCACCTACAAAGTAGGCATCACATCATCAGCTCTTACTCAAATAGATTCTGGCCTAGTTTACAATAAAAACTTGAGTCAAAAAATTCCATCTGGTGTTTGGTGCCCAGGGCCAGGTAACCCAAGCCACAATGCCAAAAACCTCCCCATTTATGACATCACCCACAAAAACTCAAAGTCCAAAATGTTCCAATATTTTTTCATTGCAATCTAGAAGACTTGTAGCATCTTTTAAGGGTTTGAACAGCCAACTCTTTCCCCCATGCTACTGCCAGTAATATCAATGCTTCTAAACTATCTATGTCTAACTGAAATTGCTTACTGAGCCAAAAATTATGTAACTATCTTAACCAAACATGCGAATGAGGGTCGCACATTCAATGACTTACTTTTGATCTTAGCAAAACTAATTGTTAGCAAACTAAAGACTCGTAAATTCAGTACAAGTCTTTAGTTTGTTAACAATTAGGTTTGATAAGAACTCGTAAATTCAGTACAAGTCTTTAGTTTGTTAACATTTAGTTTTGCTAAGTTGCACATTAGCCAATAGCTTTACCAAAACTAAATTTAGTTTAAGCTAATATACTGAAAGCGTTTGAATCCTAACAATGGTAACGACTACTTGGCACCTTAACCACTCTTAAGTGTGATTTCATAGGCAAGTTTTATGCCAATTGTACAAGGGAAGAAATCAGAAAACTAGTAAAACATTTTGCACCAAAGTGTCAGTGGACATATGGAAGTCACATGACACAAACTTGATAAAGTGGCATTGATGACCACCTGCATCAAAAATGTCAAATTTAAGATTATCAAAATAAGAACAGGTTGTCAGTATGGAGGCTACTTGTACTAGGCCTTCAGTAAAACCTGTTTTTTTCAGTCACAGACCAAAATGTTTTTGAAATGACCGAAAAAATTGAGCCATTTTGGTCAGAATATCTGAAAATACAGGCTAAAGAACACTGTTACGGCAAGTTTTTATACAACTGTGAAACAAATGACCGACATGTCTTAGTGACCAATGTTTCAATGAAAAAAAACAGGCAAAAACCTAAACTAGGTTACACAATACCTTTGACTGGGACTCATGCGGTCCGTGTGTTGGACATAACTGCTATAAACTCACCTCTTTTTTTCAATAAATTTATAAAAATTTTGGTTTAAAAATTCAGGTAAGTTTAGAGTCTTGATATCAGATGTTCTTAAATATTTCAACCAAGTCTTGCCCTCATTTTTCAAGCCTAGCTCAAAAATGAGTTAGGAGCTCAGTTTGGGTGATTGGGTGTCAACTACATCAACAATATAGAACCTACATCTTCATGATCAGAGTGACTTATACTAGGCAGCATGACACAGACCACCTTGCCTTGTTAGAAAAACCTGTTGCTTACATCATTAGCCAATAGCTTTACCATGCACTAAGCCTTAACAGCAATCTAGTATCGCTAGCCACTGCTAAAAATAAGTCTACTGTAACACTACCACAATGCAGGTCTTCTATAGCAGGGGCCCACAAATACTTTATGGAAAGACCCTAAAAATAGTTCTAAATTCTCACAACCCAAACATTTTGTGAGCATATAATTTTAAGAAAAATACCTAAGGTCAGATGTAAATTTTAGGACTACAATTGGCAGTAGCAATTTTTGTGCACAAAATTGTATGAAACTTAACACATAAAATAGTAAATGGTTGCATTTATTTTGTCTAATTAGAATGGCAAATTTCAGATATAAATTTCAATTATTTCATGACCCAGAGTGGAAGGTCTCATGACCCAAATTCGGGTCACAACCCACTATTTGTGGACACCTATATAGGTCAAGCAAGCTCTTAAAGGCAAAGCTCCAAGTCAGGGGTCACCAACATGGTGCCCACGGGCGCCAGGTCACCCGCACGGACCATGTGGGTGGCCTGCAGGTTTGTTCTGACAATAGCGTAAACATGATCAGTGTCTTCACATGAACACCTTTAATTTTTATTAATGATAACTTGATTGAAGACTAGTTGAGCAACTATTTATTTCAGAAGTCTGGTAGCCCTTTGCATTAACCTGTGCCAAGAAATAGCTCTTAGTTTCAAAAAGGTTGGTGACCCCTGGGCAAGATCTTGGATGCATCGATGTGTTTTTAAATGATTTTTCAACTGCCAATTTGTATTGGTGATCAACAAATCTTATTAAGTCTCAAGTGTCAAACAATCTTATTATGTGCCATTGATGCACTGCAGAACTTAGTCAATTTGCAAATTGAATATATATGTGACATCAATCCAGTACATGTTAAAATGTCAAGTGCAGCCCAAATCCAAAAATGAGATGCCAAGCATTGATTCACAATGCCAATCATGGAAAGAATACCTATTGTCACTGGAAATTAGAAAAAACAAAGACACAAATTGCAAGAACTAATCAATGAAATAAAATGATGTATTTTGTTATGGACCCATGGTCCATATCACAAGCACATTCAAGTAACACAAGAGCACAAAAATGGAGGTCTGGTCAGCAACGTCAGTACCATGAGGGTGGGGATTTACCACCACCATGGCACTGCACCACATGCATGGGGATTGAATTCATAGTGTATGTTTCTACCATGAGCATGGGGTTGAGTGTTAAAGTGTCTATTTGTACCTGAGTTTTTTCAGTCAATTTTTCAGTCATAGACTGAAATGATTTTTAAATAAAGCTTAGATGTCTGAATATACAGGCTAAAAAACACTGTTACAATGAGTTTTAATACAACTGTGAGACAAATGACCAAAATGTTTCTTCAGTGACCAAAATGTCTCAGCAAAAACTGACCAAGATATTTCAGTGAAATATAAAAGCAGTTTTGTACTACCAGCGTGGGCACTGGGTTTAGAAATAAAAGTGTCTGTTTGTACCATGGGCAACACCTTGACCTAGCCTAGCTAGTAGTACGCCACTGACAAAGATTATCAGACACTTTTTAGTGGTACAAACAGACTTTTTTACCCAACCCCCATGCTCATGGTACAAACAGACACTTTTGAATTCAATCCCCACACATGTGGTACAATGCCACACTCATGGTACATCCTCAAGCTGGTGGTACTAACACCATCAACCCTGCTGCAAAAATGGGAACAAAACAACAGCACAAAAATGTTTAGCCATAGCGCATTACAGAATAGGTGTTAGAACCAGTCAACACTGAGAGGAGCAAAACACTATAAGTATATCAACGACCCAACTGTAACACCATTCACTCACCATCACACAGGGAGTCAGCATTGGAAAGAAATGAAGGTGTTCTAACATCAAAATTTAAAGTCAACAGCTAACAGAAAAAAAGTAAAAAATATATCGAATGGTGCCTGCACATTGGCACACACAGAGGCACGTACATAGATACATGTTCCAATCAAGAGTTCAAATGTTTTGCAATGCATTTAGCATAAGGCCAACAGCCAATTATTTTCACTGAATTAAAAGCAAGATTTGTAGCTTTGTCAGTAAGTGTTTTACCAGTTATATATCTTACTTTCAGTATGTTTGGCTTGCACACTTCATCAACATGCAGGAGGTGGCAAGGGAATCCCAAGAAAATACAGAAATCCTAAGGCACAAAGCACACGTTCCGTTGCTACACAAATATGCTGATGGGACGTGTACACCAAAACAATGCACCAACAACTACTTCAGTTGTTCATCATCATACAGGAGCATTAAGCAATTGAGAAAAAATAAGGCTTTGCAAGAAGCATCAGACATTTGAATCAATCAGATAAAAAAGTTAGATGAAGATATGCAACGTTTAATAAAACGACACAGTGTTTCTCTACAAGGTATCAAAAGTCTTGACACAATAGTTAACTTGATGACTGTGTGGGCAAACACGTTACATTTCTGGGTATATAATGCATAATTCAGTAGGCAGTAGGCATTATTGTTGTTGGCAGAGCATAAGCGCTATTACTGGTCTGCAGGGTTGGTAGACTAGATGACCTCATAGTCCTTCACTAATCCTTTGTAACAAAGGAACCAATGAATGTCAATTGCTTATGTAGAACTTTGCTTTTAAATTTGCTATAGGCCTGCTATAGCTTTTGCATTAGCCTAAAGCCTATATTATACGCAATGCTGTATGATCTATTGACTGTGTTAATCATTATTTTGTCCCAAAAAAATACACTTACTTGCCTGTGTGTATTTGCTCCACAATTGGCAAACATACATTCATTGCATGCATGGGCGCAATTTTGTTGTAAAATGTGGGGGGAACAGCTTAGTGTGAAACCAATATAGTATCGGATCGATGCAGAAGTGACGTTTTATATATACAGATTCCCAATCTTATTTCTACAGGTGTTTTGACAGCAACACTAATCACGCTTTGTTTTGTCCTTGCAGAAGATTAAATATTGATATACTTAAATTTGTTGCTGGACATGGCACTGTAGTTCAGCCTGCTTCCATGAATATCGTATTTGGATGTATACAAGCACAGCAATATAGTAGAACACATCATTTGGGTTTTATCAGAGCTGTCAGTTGGAGTGAACAAAATGCTGAATCGCATTGGTCACGCGTGCATATCACTCTTACAGTATAACACTTCAGTTTTCATTCATTTTATAAAAAATGTGGGTTACAGCGCAATTTTATGTCTTGTTCAGTTGCTTAACGTTACACAGACAGTAAATATTTTTCTTGCACATTTCCGTTTTTTTTTAAGTTACTAACTTTTTAATGCTACTGGGCATCATGCTTGCAGACCCACCCCTAGCAAAATCTCCATTGATATCCTCTTACCAGCAGCAAAAACATTTGGCCTAAAATAGCATAGCTTGCTTCACAAAATGATTTCAATCTATTGTTACTTTGGTGGGTGGAGGATTTATCCTTTCAATCTCCACTTGTTGACCCCGGCCTACATACCCACACAGAGTTGTAAAAGGGCCTCATTTTGAAGCCTGAACCCAGCCCGAGATATTTATTTTTGAAACCCGATTTAGGCCTTAAAGTCAAATTTACTGAGAGAGTTAAGACATGTGCAACTGCGGAGTAACAAAAAACGTTGTGTGCAGGTACACAGTGTATCACACCAAATATAGCAACCACCTTGACCAAATCATTGGCATAATCTGGCACAAACGTAGCATGTTAGTCAATGATAATATTGCAGAGTGTGGAATATAATGCCTCTCAAGAAAAACAGAAATTATCACGAAACTATCTACAATGGTGCTATAAACATAAAAAAAACTTTCTAGGATAGCTCTACAGATATGAAAATCTGGCTTGTAGGCTTCTTAAAACAAGCCAAGAATCGCATGAGTGATCGATCTTTTTGATGAAATGCTATCGCGTGCTAATTTCCTCACCACTGTCGCCTTCTCAAAAACAGTGTGAGACTAACCGGAGTAGAGAACAAAAAAACGCAGCTGTGTTTGCAAACAGAATTAGCTGAAGAAAAATCACAATCACTTCACTCACAGAAGTTACCGCAATGAGCAAAACAAATCTACGTCACGGAAGAAAAAAGTCGTTACTCTTAATGTTATAAAAAAGTTTTGTACGCAGGCCTGAAATGTTTAGACAAACTTAAGCCCGCCCTGACCCGAAAAGCTATACTTATAACTCTTCTCTTCCCCATGTCAAGTTTCATTCTAAGAGTTCTACTTGCATAACGACCCAAACATACATTTGACATTAAATCAAAATGCACAACGGTGAATTGGCAAAAAAATACCAAGTTTCACCTTCAACACAAATGTCCAACAAAACTAGGTGTGATGTATTTGTAAAGCAAATGTTTCGCACTTGGATGAAAACACTGCTGCATTGTGGGTTTGGTTAAATTTAGGTAAATCAGATGACTTACGAACCACAAAGTATTCCGCACAGGCACAGAGTCGCAAAGTGTAAGAGTCATGGAATTAATTTATTTGGGATTTGTTGGTCACCATTGTTGCGACATCATAAGAAATGAGGACAAATGTATATTTTATCCTTATTTCTAACTCAAGTCCCTACGTTTTGAGCTGTAGGTCAACATACAGCTAGGTAAATACTGTAGCATACTTCTCCAATGTTTTGAGTGAAATCCTGTTCACTGATGGTTGAAAACAGTCTTTTGCTAAACTCCCAATCCCAAAACTAAGTCTCCACAATAGTGCTGCTTGTTGTCTTCAGCACAAGCCTTGCTGAAATTTGCCTGAAAATCTAACTTTCTAACATTATGTACCCTAGTACAGTGGTTCTCAAAACTTTTCTGCACGTTGACCCTAATTAAAGTATACAATTTTCTGTAGACCCCATGACTTAGCCCAACAGTTACTAATACAAGGAAAGTATGCGTCAAAATATATGTGAGTAGTTTTTACTTGAAATGTATGATAAAACAATACATAATCCGTAACAAACATAACAGTTTTCATAATGTCATCACAATGGATGATTTAATGAAGCAACTATTCAAATCGAATGTACTTTAAAACTACTGTTGCTGAGATTTTATCAGTCCTCCTAATTTTGTTTGATTTGTTGAAAAATGCCGTTTGCATTCCTTACCCGATTGACAATACTTTTGAATTGGAGGCTTCATTGCTCCAGTAGACCCCAGCAGTTATTCATTGATCCCCAGGTCATTCAGTGACCCCCATTCAACCCCATGACTATTTATAGACCCCTTGGATGGTCCAATTGACCCCTGGGGGTCGATATCGACCACTTTGAGAACCACTGCCCTAGCATCATTAAATTATACGCTGTGTGTTTCTGAATACATGACAACCAACATTACAGTAAATCCAGTTACATTTCTGCACAGAACAAACTATGGCTATACTGTGGTCTCTCAAATGTGTAGCTGTAATACTATTTAAAACGTATCAAATTTATAAGAAAGACAATAACAATAGTAGAAGAGCTACATACAAAATAAAAAGTAAACACATCAAATTACAGACCAGTGGCAGTAGCCACAGAAGCAAAAAAGAAGCACATACACAGAGAAAAAAAACAGAGAATACAGCGAAAATAAAAAAAAATTAAAAAAATAAAACACAATTGACATCAACATAACACAGATGATGGTGGGCAAGCAATGGGTGAGGAGTTGATACATGTACAGATGAGTAGGTGAAGCAAGCACACAGGTGAAGAAAGCGAGCAGCAATAGGGATTATGAGGCAGACAGCAATGCAACATTTCATTACAAAAACAAGCAGCAAGGGCAGAAAACAAAGCCCACACATACAAGTCAGGAAGAAATATGAAATTACCCAGACCATAGTGGGGTGGATTGCATGTATGAGTCGTTTCCAGTCAGATGCATGGTGTCACCAAACGAAGTTGAAGATACAAAGGTATGGACAGGTTACAGTAATATTAGCAGCAAACATTATTCCAATAGGTGTTAGGTACATGAAAAACAAATTGTTTTTTTTAATACTCTCATAATTTACTCGTAATTTGTAATACTCGTAATTTGTAATACTTTTTATAATGCAGCTGTAATACTCTCACTGTTACAAGAAAATAACCTTTCTAACAGTATACCACACAGGGTAAAATCTTGGAAAGAAGCAATTAAATATCTTTCATGGTCTCTAGAAATTTGAAAAATGCTAAAAATTATTTTATCGAAGTTAAATTTAGAAACCAACAAAATCAGTGATACCACACCAAACTCTGTTTCAACATCAACTTGACTGTGTGGCCTACCATCTAACATGAAAAACTCTTCACACAAAACGTGACAAACATCACTTTTATTTTTGAAACCTCTCCAAAAAAAGAGAGAAAAAAAGTGAAGATAAAAAAGTGGGGGGGACATAGCATATTATGTCTCTCCCATCTGAAAAAATGAGGGGACACGTTCCCCGTGTCCCTACCAAATTGTGCCCATGATTGCATGCAACTTAAAGCACAAAATAAAATGTTTTTCCTGCAGGAAAGTACTGATTGAATGTGCCTCAGAGCATTTTGCTGCGCAGTATAGCGATTTCATTTTTCTCTGAATATCATCACATCTTTCAGTGAAGCTTAATGTAATTTTCTCAATTTGATCCATCGACGTCTTGTTTTACCTTTTCACTGTTTCACACCTAGTAGCATTCAATCTGTCATTGAAATAACAAAATATTCACCATTTCCAATTCATTGCAATGCTTTTCAATATGCTCCACTGCTGCTGTTCTCGTTCCACAGCTTGCCTACATTGAGCACAGACAAAATTATGTGCCAACTTTGGAGTGACGCTCTCTTGATTTGATATTTGCACATCTTGATACAGTATTCCATCAACCCATTTCCCACAACTGGTGCACAAGAATAGCTGTTACTCTTTTTCCTACATGACATAAAGTATCATGCCACATCATGGTTCTATCTTACAAAATTACTGGTTGTCAACTCTCCTTCTGATCAGTTAACAATCACTTTTGTCTTCCCTAGGTAGTAGGTTAACCTTTATGTTTAGGTAGTGCCTATTTTACCGCCGATTTTCTGGCAGCAACAGATTGGCTGGAGCTATTTTGCCGCCAGTCTGACGCAATTCCAATGAAAAGGTAAGTTTGTCATGCAATCAGTGTCCTGCTCATAGTGTAGTGGTTATGCTTGTCTAGCATGCCATTGGTTTTTGGTTCAAATCTCACCTTAGTGACTTTTCTTTTTTTGCTTTTTAAAAAACTTTTCCATTAGAGGCGTTACCTTTAGGGTTCGGTTCGGGGTTAGGGTTGGGGTTAGCATTATATTATGGTTAGGGCTTTGGTTTAGCATTAGGGGTTAGCGTTTAGGTTAGCGTTACAGTTAGGGGCTAGTGTTAGATGTTACCATTAGAATTTGTGTTAGGGTTAGCATTAGGGGTTAGAGTTACGGTTAGGGGTTTGCATTAGGGTTAGCATTAGGGGTTTGTGTTAGGGTTAGCATTAGGGGTTAGCATTAGAGTTAGGGGTTAGCATTAGAGTTAGTATTACGGTTAGGGGTTAGCATTAGGGTTAGCGTTAGTGCTGGGGTTAGTGTTAGGGGTTAGCGTTACGGTTTGGTTAGCATTAGGGTTACTGGTTACTGTTACAGTTAGGGGTTGCGTTAGGGTTAAGGAGTACTGTTTGGGTTAGGGTTTATGGTTAGGGGTTAGCGTTAAGGTTTGTCTTTTGTTTTTACTTCGTTTCTGCCAAGCTTTGGACTGGCGGCACAATAGCTCCAGCCAAGCAATTGCCATCAGCATTTTGGCGGCAAAATACACACTGCCTTATGTTTATCCCTTTACTCTCAAACGCCGCTTTCTATTTCTAAAACTTTCCTTGGTTCTTCCATGGTAAAAGAACCTGAGTCCTAAAAAGAAAGATACTTGCAATCGGTGATTTTTGCCAAACAACATACAGTACATTAGTATTTTCCTACCAAACAACTTTCAAAGACCAAATTTTTTTAATAATTTTACACGAAAATCGCAACATCCCAAACAAGGAACTCTACAGAAGTATGGATTTATACCCAATCCTGATCACAACCATCCATGTACAGTTAAACAGTAGGCCTACTTCAGCGTCGTATGTATATTCAGTACTTTAGTGATAGACACAGAGGAAGCCTACTGCAGTAGCATACAACAACACAAACTTAAACAAAATGCTGAGTTGCGGATACCACAGTGATGCCACGTTATTTAGCAAAAACAAGCAAGCAAATTTGAAAAACAAGCCAAAAATAGGTAATTAACCGAAGAACAAGCCAACATGCGTTGGCATGAAAATTCATCAAAACGATAAATCAGGAAAAAAAGTTAAATAAAAAAGCAAAGATGCAAATCCGAAAAAACAAGCCCAAAATGAGCAAATTTTCACAAAAACACGCCCAATATGCCTTTAGCAGTAAAATGAAACAGCAAAAGTGCCACAAAATTTAAAAAAAGCAATCCGCAAAACAGAAATCTGCGAAAAAAACAAGCCCAAAAAACAAGAAAATTTCATTTACAAGAAGCCCAACAACAAGCAACCCGCAAGCCTTCAAAAAACCCGTAAATCCACAAAAAAAACAAGCCCAATTTCGCGGGAAAACCGTAAGGTTGGCAACACTGGGATACCACTCCATGGTAGAGATCAGAGATGATCACTATCCGGTTTGCCGGTTGGATATCCGGCAGGATAGTGAGTTTGCAACCGGGTACGGATATCCAAAAACTGCTTTCAAACGTGAACCGGATACGGATCCGGATATCCGAAACGCTTTTATTGATATTTTTGAGATTCAGACTTTTGGAAGAGTTGCGCATTGCACAATCATTCATTTATTATCTTCAGAAGCATCTTTTCAGCCTTCTGTGCCATGACTCCCAGTTTGTCTA
>JGI24022J15233_10003461_pt1 | contig 15673 bp, 9 predicted proteins | sample Ectturendosymbi2_FD_15233 | JGI IMG/M metagenome (IMG submission 15233)
TTTGTTTATTTTATATCATAACTTTTGAACCAGAAACGCTAGAAAGTCGATCAAAGGCTCAAAAGACTCGGACTCGAGCCTAGTTTCCATTGAAAACTTCAGCGAAATACTTTGGCCTAGCAGTTGGGCCCTAGGCCAGGTAACATGAGCCAAAATGACCCAAAAACTACTTCACTTATGACGCCATTCACAAAAACTCCGCAACCTCCAACAAAAATTTTTTTTCGAGTGCAGACGAGAAGACTGGCCGATCCGTATGAGCCCTTGAACAGCTCTCTAAGCACAATTGGCAGCTAGGAGATATGGTGTTGGTAAGGCAACTGAAAAGTGTTGGTTTTAGGTTGAAATCCAGGTATGATATATTCGTAGACCGACTGTGAAAGTGTTAACTGTGCTGAAAGAGTAGTTTCAGCATGGGCTGAAATTTTCTGGGCCTGGGTCATTCCATGTCAAGTGATCCAGAGCTATATATCTGAACATGAGGAATATCCATGAAATTTCACAAGCAGAGAGATCTCGTCAATGTGATTTCAAAACACGTTGAATTTTTTTGAATCGGACCAGTATTCGCAAAGATATTGCTGGTTGAAATTTGCAGCATTCCCATATAATTTGTGAATTTAGTGCTCTGACATAAAAACCCTCGTACCATTGTCATCTGTGAATACTTTTAGCTGGAACTTTGCAAGAATGTGTCAGAATGTGTGTTTATTAAAAATCAATCATTGGCACTTTCCTTATGACCTTTGAACTTATGTAATCAAGGTCAAGTAAGATATAGTTTTTGTCCAATTTCAATTGCTTGTAACTCGAAATTAGGTGAACTGGTATGAAGTTTATACTTGTTTTATTTGAAAGCTATAGAATAGAAGATTTTTTTATTTCAGGAAACCTTTGCTTATTCACCTGTTTGATATAGTTTTTATCACTTTAACACTTTGAGAGCCAGCGTACGATATATTAGTACCTAGATTTCGGCCTAAAACCAGCACTTTTCGGTTGCCTTACCAACACCATAGCTCCTCTGCCAATTGCGCTAGAGAGCTGTTCAAGAGCTCATACGGATGAGCCAGTCTTCTAGTCTGCACTCGAAAAAAAATTTTTTTGTTGGAGGTTGCGGATTTTTTGTGAGTAACGTCATAAGTGAAATAGTTTTGGGGCCATTTTGGCTCATGTTACCTGGCCTAGAGCGCAACTGCTAGGCCACAGTATTTCGCTGAAGTTTTTATTGGAAACTAGGCTCGAGTCTGAGTCTTTTGAACCTTTGATCGACTTTCCAGCATTTCTGAGTCAAAAGTTATGATATAAAATAAAGAAATTTATTGATTATCTAATTAGCTAATTAGTAAAATATTTTTATTACTTAAAATCATAACTTTTGAACCTGAAACCCAGCAGGTCATCCAAACTATCAACTCGGATTGTAGCCTAGTTTACAATAAAAACTTCAGCAAAATACTACCATCTAACTGTTTGAGCCCAGGGCCAGGTGAAGTGGGCCAAGGTGGCCTAAAAGTCCTCTACTTATGACGTCACTCACAAACAATCCGCACCACTCAACCAAAAAAGTTTTTTTTCGAGTGCAAGCTACAAGACTTGCCGCGTCTTTTGAGACTTTGGCCAGGTCGGTAGCGCTTACAGGAGCGGAGAAATCCCCGTGCAAAGCCACATGCGTTTTGGTGTTTTTTCTCAGAAATCCCCAAAAGCGGCTAGATGCCAAAGTAATTCTAAAATACAACACTTTCTGAGTCTTTACAGGGTTTGAACAGCTCACTAGTTCGAGCAGCTGGCGTGTTATTTAGCCAAATGACGATGGTGACCATATTCATTCGAGTATGACATGCAAAATTGTATACCAAAAAAAACAACGCAAAGTTTGGTGCGCATTATAAATGAGGTCTTAGATTTTTATGCCTTTACGCCAGAGGGCACATACGTACATGTGTGCGTAATAAACAAGCCATACGCAAGAGAACGCACAAGTATGGCAAATTTCGTATAGCCTGTTTCAGCATAGCGCAGAGGTTCAAAAACACAGTCGCACACTCGCACTGCGCAACTAAAAATTTGGTCAAAAAAAAAGAACTTTAAGCCTTCGTTACAAAATGGCAGCATGCCTAGTTTTCACTCCTGCTGTATCTGTGTTGCACGACGTTGGGTAGCTTTGGTAAGTGGCTGCGCTTTTCTAGAATTCAATGAGTCGTTGCACAGTGCATGGCCTGAATGTAGAATGCGGCCCTAGTTCTTTTTGTATACTAGAGCTTCTGTCAAATGGGACAGGGCTTCCTAAAACTTGCATGTTAGCATTTTACTGCCTGGTATCTGTGTGGGAAACAATTGTTTGGTGAATCTGATGATGAATCGGATTTGGAAGGGTTTTAAATTATAAATTTCATTTGGGAATTGTGTTCATACTGGTAGTTTGCTTTACCAGGGTACCATATGTTGTCAATAAATGTTTTGTCATCGCTGCATGCTTTCAACAGCATTTGTCACTTATAATCCTTGGTCTGAGCTGAGAAAAAGTGAAAAATATTTTATACCTGTCAGCTGAGAAAAAGTGAAAAAAAATTTATATTACCCGTGCATGTTTTCTCCTCACGTATATACATGTGGGGCAGTACCGAAAATGTTAAGAACTGTATTGTTAAACTTTAATTATTTTTTTTTTAGTTTTTGAAAATTTTTTGAAATGGTTATATACTAGTATACAGGCATAATTTTTCACCTGAAGTTCAAAAATAAGCATGGGGCACCAAGATACAGTAGTATCTCCATAATACCAGCCCTTAAATCAAAAAATGAAGTCAATTGAAGTTGCACTGTTTGAGTTATAGATATTTGAAATATGGTCATGCTTGAATGCACATGTTGCCTTATAACAAAAAATTAACCAGGGTTCAAAGGTCACCAGTGAAAAACTTTCTGTCATGTTTTGTTCAGCATGGAACCTTGCACTTCACTGTAAAATATTGGATGCAAATGTTCAGAGATTAGGAGTGACAATCAGTTTAAGTTCCAACAGCAAAATTCCAAAAAAAATTTGGTCCAATCTTCTTGAAAAATATCAAAATTTCAAATGCTCATAATTTTACAAATGCAGGTTCGATTGCAAAAATTCCAACGTTGTTGAGCTCAGAAGTCTGAGATGTTTCCTCTTATGATATTTCATGAATTTTTTGAGGCTCAGGAAAAATACCAATATTGCTGGATCACTTGACATGGAATGACCTGTCTGTTTTGTCATAAACAGGGTCTATATACAATTGAAATACCTTGAAAAAATCAATGTGTTAAGCAATCATTTCTATGTTTGTCTCAGTCACATAGTTACCAACAAATACCAAGTTGATTTGAGTATGTTTTCCACAACATGTTGTTTGCAACTGAGTTGTATTACTGCTTATCTAACCTGTGAATACAACAATTAAGTTTTTAGTAGAATTTTGGTACAGTGGAAAAAGTGTCTTAGTGCAAAACCTGACCATGGGTAAAAGCAGTTGGCAAATACTGCTGTCAAGAGCAGACAGTGTTGCATGCGGAAATTGTAACCTGGAAAAGGATGCATTGCTCTGATTGTAGTCAATCAGGAAGTTCCTTGTAGCCTGGCTTGTATTTCTTTTGCTCAAACACTTGTCTGTTTCCCTGTTGTTTGCTTGGTACCAATTATAATATGATGTATGTGTTTTTATGTGTAGTAATAATAATATGATTTATGTCGGTATGATTTGTGTTTTGCAGATTTGTTCATGAGTTTTGCTTGACACCGTATTCACTTTATGCAGCTGTTAGTGTTGGCCTTGAAACTGATGATATAATTGAATATTTGAGTCGTCTTAGCAAAACCACAATTCCACAAGGAATTATCGAGTTTATCAGACTTTGCACACAGAGCTACGGAAAGGTATTTTTATAGTGAAAATTAATTTAACCATTTGGTCCATGTATGATAACAACTACTGGATTTATCATGAATATTTGCATCACAGTGATTCTTTTTAAATGAACAGGTGAAGTTGGTGTTAAAACATAATCGATACTATGTGGAAAGCACCCATGCTGATGTCATTCGACTTTTACTGAAAGATGATGTAATATCTACATGCAAAAAACAAACAGAATCTGGACAAGGAGGGACATCTTCTATTGAAGATGGGTTGCAAGTAATTTTGTGGGCGCTCTGCTCATTTTATAGATAGTAAAAGTAAAAAGCTTCATGATACACACATTTTCCTACAATGCTTTCATAGATGTTTCATGTACTAATGCCTATTCCTGTCTTGCTTTCAGATATCAACATTTGTTGGCAAGCAGGCCCTGCAAATCAACAAACCTGCAAACAAGGAAGATGCATCTGCTGAAGTAGGCAGTGAGGATCAAGATGTTGTTCCCAAAGATATATATGATTTCTATGAACGTATTGATAAAGAAGATGATGTAGATGATGAAGAGCAGCAAGTAGGGCTTTGTGTTCTTAATATTTTCTCTATTTTTTTAAGTTCACACTTCATGTAGGAAACAAGTAACTATCTGACATGCTGATGCCGTACTATCGTAAAGTGGTATTGTCCTGATGTCTTTCGAATCTTATGTTGAGTGCCGGCTTAGTACGCTAAATACTTCGTTATAAAGGAGTTCCATTACATTCGCTTTGTCCTCCCTTTTGAATGTTGTATGTGACATGTGAATGCTTATCTCTGCGTACTTCCTACCATGGAAGATATGGCTACTTTCACAGCGAATGCTGCATTGATGACAGGCCAGTGGCAGTACCATGCATGAAGCTTTCCGTTGCAACCATCCACTATAGCCGAGTATGAGGCTGGAAAGACCACAAGCACCATTTTTTGGTATTCATGACCTGACTTAGAATCAAATCCACCCTACCAGCTACAGCAGCACACGATCTAGGCCACTTGGCCATCTGTGTTATAAACAACATGCTTGCCATGAAAGGGCTCTTCTGCCTAGGTATAATCCCCTTAGAAATTTATGAATTATGTGAAAGAGTGGTATGGTCAGGCTCTGATTTTCAACAGTGGTTACCCTGAAATTGTTAATTAGTTTGACTGACTGTCAGCTGTGGAACTGGAGCCCAAGCAACTATAGATGGCTGGAGCTAGATCCAGAGTCAAAAACCTTACATTGCAGAGCCAGAGCCTGAAATGTGGATTCCGCTTCCAAAGCCCTAGTGCAGTGGTTCCCNAATTTTTTTGGCTTGTGGCACCCTACAAAAGGAAATATAATTTGTGGCACCTATTTTTCATAGTTAAAGGCCACAAAGATGGCGGCAAGTAAATCAGTCACAGTATATTGACAGGGAAACTAGTTTCATGTTTTCCAACGCATCATCAGTCCTTTAAATGTAAGACAAATCTTACAGGCAAAATGTTGGCACTTCGAAACAAGTAAAGAAATACACACGAACTGTGGCTAGTTGCAACAACATTACTAAAATTTTTTTTCAAAGTTAAAAGGCTGACCTTCCCAGAGCCTCATAAACCAGTCACTGCTAAGAAAATATGCGTTTNGCAGTTGTCTAACAAAGACACTTTTCCTCTGGAGATAACACACGTGGGCGATGAACGAGTGCCAGAGAGAAGCCATGCGATTTAAACAGAGCGTAACAGTTCACGAAAAATCAAGAAAGGCAGAGCCTTTCAACGTGGCACCTAGTGGTGAACCCATAGCAATTTGGTTTGATGTTTGGTGACATTTTGAAAATATCTTTTCAATGATATATTGATAAACATATTAGCACGTGGCACCCCTGGGCATTGCAAATGGTACCCCAGTTGGGAACCACTGCCCTAGTGCGTGGGGCAAGTGACTTGTACCAATAATACATAATAAAAATTGCGCTCTACAAATAATACAATGTTTTTCAGTTTTTAATGGACCAAATGATTCTGGAACTAGAGCCAAACAATTCAGATGCCTAGAGCCAGAGCCTGAACTTTATGTTCTGGCTCCCCAGCCCTGCTGTCAGGTACTTTGTGTATTCTTATGGCAATCTTAAACATAATACTGCTGTGAATTTCCAGATAATATCATTTGAAATTGAACAAACACATGTTGAAACCTTGCAAAAGAGATGCATTGAGATGGACTATCCTTTGCTTGCAGAGTATGATTTTCGAAATGATACTGTGAATCCTGACCTGAAAATTGACTTAAAGCCTACAACTGTACTGAGGCCATATCAGGTGAATTTGTACAATATGTATCTTGAATGTCATACCATTACTTTTGATTTTCTGAATATTTCATTCCAGATAGCTAGCTGTTGCCAGACCATTTCAGAAAGAGGCTGTTTTTATGTAGTGTTTTTCCTTTTTTCACTGAACAACTTCAGAAGTTTGCTATTTTGTGTGTTTTTACTAAATATTTACCAAGTGTTAACTGTTCAGAGCTAAGTGGTGTAATGCAAGTATCTGTTAAAATTGTCTGGTATTATTATTATTATTTGTTTCATATGGTGGATTCCATATTCATTTCTTGGGATTAGACTTTTACGTATGAACATATCCATGTCGGTTCTTGTGATTCAGGAAAAAAGTCTCAGGAAAATGTTTGGAAATGGGCGTGCACGATCAGGTGTGATAGTTCTTCCATGTGGAGCAGGAAAAACCCTAGTTGGAGTCACTGCAGCATGCACTGTGCGGAAACGCTGTATGGTTCTGTGCACTTCCGGTGTTGCAGTGGAACAGTGGAGGTGATTTAGCTAATTATGTTTGTTTTTTTTACATTTTATGTCTCTGATTAACTTGTATAGCCAGTATATCATTGACTGTCAAGCAGCATGTGGAGGTTCTTTTGAGTTGCACTTTTTTGAAACATTATGTAGTGTATCCCACTAGGTTTATGTGGTTTGTCATGCTTAGTTTTCTGGTTTAAGTGGGTCATTTAGATGAGAATTATACCATTTACAAAACCAGTGGCTCCCCTAGGGGTACATTTGCCTAACTGAAGGGGAATATGTAAGATTAGCAACAGAATCAAATTCAACAGTTTGTTACTGAAGTGCATTTATGTTTGGCCTAAAACTTTGGTATGCAGACATGGGGACTGAGTAGTATTGTGATAGATATGGTTCTTAATATATGACAGACATTATTTGACCTGCAGTTGTTTCAAGTTAAAATTCACTCCTGCATTTTTGTCTCACATTTTACATATTTGATTCGTAGAACTGGAAAAAAATTGTATCGCATCAAGGTAATTCAAATACAGTTATGCACAGAAGGTTGATGAAAGTTGTATTTCTGCCAGAAGAAGTTTTAGTTACACACAAAAAGAACAAACTGAATCAACTAGGATGTAAAGACAAAATAAAGTTTGAATGTTATTTACATAAAACCTTGGTAGGATGGTTCATATAGATACATGATAAAAATAAAGCAAGAGGCTGTGTGTTGAGTGTTACAGACTCATGTTCACAATAGGGGAGTGGATAGGAGGCATTGCTTTGGCTGTCAATACTCACAATTAAATGAGTTGGTCACACTCCCCAATATCTCAGTTAAAATTTTAACCTCGTGTGTTAAAACTCTATTGTACTATGTTATCAGAAAGATTTGCTAGTATTTTCAAACTGAAGATAATTCTTGAAAGTGACTGAGAAGTCTGACTGTGCCAACGAACATAAAATATAAAACTTTCTTCAACTGATATAGCTGTAGTTTTCAGCATATATAACATTGTTGTGTGTCATTTATAAAAAAATTTATTGATAAATTTTATCAAATTTTATTAGTTTCTTTGACTTTTTGGGTGTGATTGTTAGAAATTACACAGAAGAGCGTGGTTTATGAGTTTGACTGGACATGATGCATCAATCTATTTTGACAGTTTCTTCATGTGAAAATAAGCTGTAACAAACCTGCTGTCTCTTCAGGTCTCAGTTCAAGATGTGGTCAACAGCAGATGATAGCATGATTTGTCGCTTTACATCTGATGCAAAAGATCGCCCTCAAGGCTGTAGCATTGCCATTAGTACATATTCAATGATGGGCCACACAAAAGCTCGGGCGTATGAATCGGAACGTGTTATGGAATGGATTCGAAGTCAAGAATGGGGTTTGATGATACTTGATGAAGTAGGTGTTTCATAATGCTGCATGTGTTTGTACTGTTCAGTGTGCTGTTGTCTCTGAGGTCTAAATATTTACATTTTGTCTCAGGTACATACGATTCCTGCAAAACAGTTTCGTCGAGTCCTTACAGTTGTTCAGTCACACTGCAAACTTGGTTTAACTGCTACTCTAGTTCGAGAGGATGATAAAATTTCTGATCTCAATTTTTTGATAGGTCCAAAACTGTATGAAGCGAACTGGATGGTGAGGATAATGGGACATGGTCCCGTTATTGCTAAATTATTTGTGTGAAAACTGTGGTGTAACATTTAATCATTGTCAAAACTAAGAAAAGGAATCATTGAATGACTTTGAATGCTTGGTAATAATATGAAAAAGTGTCATCACGTAAGGATTCTAGTTGAAAGTTTATAGCCAAACATAAAAAATATTTATTTTACAACCTTTACTCAGTGGATTTTGCTGTAGTTAAACATAGAAAAGTATATTTCCTAATTTTTCTTGTGTTTTACTTCTCAATTGATATATATAATGTTTGTTTTTTAACATCTTCACACAGATGGCACCAACATGATTGGTATGATGTTCAGTACTACTGCTTAGTACTGTGATAAGTTCCAAGTAGCCTGCTTCATAAAAATGTATGGGGGTGTGTGAGACTGCTGAGGGCCAGGGGCTTTTGGCCTGCAGACATCCCCAGCAAGAAACTATTATTGTGTAAACAATTGGTTAACAGAACTAAATAAAAGTCTGTTGCTCTGAGTATGAGGTTTTACATGCACAATGCATTCATACAAATTAGTTAAATCAAAATGCAATGCAGGCAATTTTAAACAATACTTTTCCCACTGAAATAAAGACATTTTTTGTTGTAAAATATGTTACGCAATAAGCGTTGGAATTTTGTAGGTTGATACCGATTATTAAGCGCCAAGCCTTCATTGTTACAACACTTATATTTATTTTGTATTATTTTACACAAACAATGAATCAATCCATCTGTTACTAATGCAACATGCTGTAAAATTTTGAAATCCCATAAATCAAAGTTTAGTCCTATATTCTAGGTTCTGACAAAGTGTCATGTTCTTTGAACCCATGTACTTTGGAACACCTTGTGTTGTTTGTGTTCCCAGTATGCTTTAAGCATGTTATATTTTGATGAGTTTTTGTCATAGTTACTAGAGTTTTTGACTATTGTCTAAGTGAGGAAAGCCCCATAACTTCAGCTTAGTGCCAAAAGTGTTTCATGTGCATGAGTCACGCTCGAAGGGTTTAACTCCTAGATATGGAGTAGACTGCAGTACTTCTTGCAATTCTAGCTTCTAATCTTTGTGATTGACCTCATTTCTTACACTGAAATTGTTGGTTATTTTGTATAAAATTTCTGTTGGCTGTTCCTGTAGTGTTTTATATATTGTGAATGGCTGATTGTTATTGTTGTTCTTTAATAGAAAAAATTGAACTTGCTTGCTGACTTCATTTTCTATTGCATGTCTGTGAGTCTGAAGTAATTACAGACGTTTTGTTTGGAATTCTGTATAAATGGTTAAGTCTTGCCATGGAAATCATTTCACATATACCTAGACATATCTCATTCTAGTTGAATTAAATACATAGTCTGAAAAAAAAGCTGGAAAACTTTAAAAATGAGATCCAGTGCTTTTGTTTTAAAGAATAAAGCCCTAGTTGTAAGTCTCTTTATACCTACAAATGAATTGCAACTTGGGTGGAGTGAAGCAATGTGTAGTAGTTTTGGCTGATAACTTGAAATGTCACAATAGGAGGGATTGAATTCAGTCTTAAATCTTTCATAGGAATTGCAAAATGGTGGATACATTGCTCGAGTGCAGTGCGCTGAAGTTTGGTGTCCAATGACTCCTGAGTTTTATCGTGAGTACTTGGGAATAAAAACTCGCAAGCGTATGCTTTTATATGTGATGAATCCTAACAAGTTCCGTGCTTGCCAGTACTTGGTGCGATTCCACGAAAGGCGAAATGATAAGGTAATTCAAGCTCAGATTTCTGCAGTGTTTTATTGTAACTTCGTAAATAGACTTCTTTAGATTTGTTTAAAAGTAGGCTAACATGTTCCCTCATGTCTGCGTTAAAAGACTTTCAAAATGTCCAGCATAAGTAGTTGAATAAAAACAGGTCTGCTGACAACTCTAAGCCAGATAGATAGCCATCATTGTGCATGTTATTGAAAAGGCATAAACCTTTCTCAAACCTTTTTGTAAGAATGCAAAGAATTCTAAAACCACCCTTCCAACACAAGTGAACAGCTGACTTTGTTCCTTAAAATAACATCTAGGTATCCAAATTTGTGACAGCCAACATAGATCTTACGGCCTTACTAAAAGTACTTGTTGTTACAGTGATGCTTCCTGTAGTTTTAGTTAGACTTGGGATGCAAGGTATTGCAGTTTTATTATGCAAGCTAAATTAGGTTGTTGTGAGCATCACATTTGAAAAATTTCTACAATCAATTTTCACCTTCATGAAGGTAATTTTGCTATGTTGTGACAGTACTAGCTCCAAGTTATATCAAACAATCACAGCAGTGCAATATTTTTAACAAAAAAGATTAAGGCACAGCAGCAAACAATGTGCAAAATGCTGAGGGGCAGAGTAAGAGTTAGTGCAGGAGTTTTGGTACAGCATTGTATTCTGTATTATGAGTAACAACTATGTGAAATAGCAATGGATAAGCAATAGAATTTCACTGCCAATGAATACAACAGTAAATGTCATGGTGTCATTGTTTTGCTTGATATATGAGCCAAATTTCTTGTGTGATTCCCACATAATAAACCACCTGCCTTTGTTTGCTGAGAAATATTTCTTCCATAAATCTAGTAACAAGTTTTGCCGTTATTAGATTGCACTGCTAGGACTACTTCGGCATTGTGTTTGGTAGACCCCATGGATTGCCATTGCAAGAATTTTGGAAATTGAGCTAGGTATCACATTTGTTCTGCAATCATACTTGTGCCAATATTAACACGTTATGTGCCACATGGCAACATTTCATGTTGTGATGCGTGTGTCACGGCATACAACATGGCGTGATCTAGCATTGCAAAATACGCATGAAAAGTGTGACCAGAAACATTCATCTACTACCAAATTGATCAAGCAGACAAGCGTGACTAGCGTGAGGTACTGGCAAACCCTTTTTCTTGGTCAATCGAGTTCGCACAACTAAGAGAATGAAGAGAGAAGTGGAGGAGCAGTCTGCAACATTACAGAGCTCTCACCACCGTTTCATGCTCTGCTGAACTTGTTTCCACATTGAAAATGAGCGTTGTTGGTTTGCAGTTAATTTTGTACTGCAAAACATTTAACACCTTAAATGCTCGGGTACGATACATTCATACCTGGATATCAGCCTAAAACAAGCACTTTTCGGTTGCCTTACCAACACCATAGCTCCTCTGCCGATTGCGCTAGAGAGCTGTTCAAACCCTCAAAAGATTCGACAAGTCTTCGAGTCTGCACTCGACTAAAAATTATTTGTTGGGGGTTGTGGATTTTTTGTGAGTGACGTCATAAGTGAAGTTGTTTTTGGGCCATTTTGGCTCATGTTACCTGGCCTAGGGCCCAACAGCTAAGCCGAAGACCCGGATTGTAGCATAGTTTCCAAAACAAATTTCAGCGAAATACTACCATCTAACGATCAGGGCCAGGTGAAGTGAGCCAAGGTGGCCTAAAAGTCCTTCACTTATGGTGTCACCCCCAACCAAAAAATATTTACTGCAAGTGCAAGCTATAAGACTTTCTGCATCTTTTGAGCCTTTGAACAGCTCTCCACCGCTTTTGGCGCCAGAGTTATGCTCGCGCAAAGCCACGTGCGATCCGGTTGTTTTGGCGCGAAATGTTCGTAACTTGTAGGACGCAAAAGAGTTAATAAAATACAGTTTATTTCTAGATATAAAATCGAACAGTATCTGTGTTGAAAATGGCCCACATTCCAGCAACAGCCCTAGTAAAGGGCTCATCAAACGTGCAAACTGTGCAGAAAGTGCAGCAAAAGCAAAGACAACATGCTCTGTTGCCTGTGGGCTTTCACTGTACATTGTAACTTGTTTCAATGAAGATCACACCTTGAAACTTGTGTAATTTCCTTTTTATGTGTCCTACCACCATTCTTTGTTGTTTTGGCATATCAAAATTCAATAATACCTTTGATTGGTGTATTACAATTCCTTGCATTCTGCGCTCGTACTCCAAGCAAAGAAAGCGATAGATGTTGTAATTGATTATGGTACCCGATTCTCAATAAAGGTATTTGCAATTGGTTAGCAATGTTTTTTCCAACGGGATGTACCAACTACAGGGCTGTGGTTACCACGCTGTAATATGCCACAGTGATGTCGCAAAAGTAAAAAAAAACATTGCAGATGGTACGAAATAAGCTTTCTCATGATGTATCAGAATTTTTCATAGCTCCTCTGGTTCGTAAGTTATGGTCAAAAGATGAATCGAAAACAACAAATCAATTTCAAGCCAGACGCCGCTTCTCGCATTACGTAAATAATTGTGGCCAGACATGATACTGCTTTGCGACAATGATTCGCACGGTTGGGTATGAGACACAACACCACCGTGCTGCACCCAGCCTGTTAACAGTGCAAAAAATACATCCTATTTTTTGAAAAAATTATTTTAGTAGATGCAAATTATTTTCATATAATTGAAAAAACTGTGAAAGCAGTTAAAGCATTGTCTATAGCAGGAGTGGCCATTAAAACTCTTTAAGTCCCGCGCCTGCCAAAATTTTGGCACTAGTTTGCAACGCTGTAACTCGCCACCCAATTGAGCTAGAGAGCTATCCAAACCATCCTCGGATTCAGCAAGTCTTCTGCTTGAATTTGAAAAAAAACGGTTTTCGTTTTCGGTTGGGGGTTCGCTCGGGGACCACTGCAAGTGGGGTTGTTTTTGCTTTTTTTGGCCACTTTTACCTGGCGTTGGACCCCAACCCATTGGGCCATTATTCTGGCTAAAGATTTTTTTGGAAACTAGATCAAAAACCGCGTCTTTAGAGCCCTTGAATGACTTTCTAGCATATCTGTAGCCGAAATTATAGACAAAAAAACAAAATTTGGTGAAAATTTCTGCACCCGCAAACCCCAATTTGGGTTGGAATACACCCCTTTTCTAACTGGCCATTACTCGCCAGCGGATCGAGCTAGAGATCTGTTCAAATCCGTTCTGAATGGGGAAAGACTTGTAGTTTAGGCTGAAAAAAAGCTTTTCACCATGCGATTTTGGCCTTTCTGGCTATGTTTACAAAACCACAGGTTGTTTTGACAGGTTTCTCTGAACAATCCGTGACGTCAACGGCCCGTGGGAGTGCGTGAAGCAAGCAGCATCAGCAGTGCGAAACCATGCGAGATTTAAATGCATTCTAGGCTATAGTATGAGGTTTTAGAGGAGTCGATGGACTATTTAGCATTTCTGGTTGATGAGTTATGGCAAAATGGTGGAATATTAACTAGGGAAATCCCCTAAATGCCCTGGGGACATTCCTGATATATTTGGAATATTTTTGGCATAGCTTTCAAACCAGAAACACTAAAAACTTGATCAAGGGCTTGAAAGACTCATATTTCAGCCTAGAATCAAAAAATACTGCGAGCCACAATATTTGCGGATGGGATCGGATGATGACGTCATCAAATTAACCAAAACACATATCCCCATCATGATCCCCTTGGCCCAAAACCCCCCATCCAAATTTAAAAATATTTTTTTATTCTGAACTACATGACGCCATGAGTCATTACAGGGTTTGAATAGCTCTCTACCTCAATCTGCTGCCGAGTTATGGCTGGCCAAAGTTTAGCCTGAAAGGGCAAATTATGCATTTTCTCAAAAGTTAGGAATTAGGCCAAAAACTGGGTTTTTGGCCCAAAATTTTGGCCACAGATGTGCTAGCAAGTCAATCAAGGGCTCTGTAGACATGGATTTTGACCTAGTTTTTTGAGTCAAAAGAATGGGTCAATGGGTTGGGGCCCAGGGCCAGCCAAAGGTGGCCAAAATTTCCAAAACATGCCCTCATTGTGACGTCACCTCCAGAAAATCCACTACCGAAAACGAAAAACGTTTGTTTTCGATTTCAAGCCGAAGACATGCTGAATCCGTGGATGGTTTGGATAGCTCTCTACCTCAATTGCCTGGCGAGTTATAGGATTGCAAAGTTCTCCAAAGAAGGGGGGAAACCCCTGACTTAAAGGGTTAAACACTTGTGTTCTACAAAATACGGAATAACAACTGCAGATCTGTCGATACATGGAACTTGTAAGGTGTCACAGAATAAGCGGAAGGTCGTCAGCAGTGTTCCCTCTAAGATTTTTGTAAGTCGGCTGGTGTCCAAAAACTACTGTTAAGATGAAAAGAAACTTAGGCGCCCTTTGTAGATTTTCCTAAAATGCGTCCTTTTTAAACAAAAATACTTTTCATCAACCATTGTTGGTGAATGACCAAAATAAAATATAAAACGATCTTCACTTTTTCCAACACGTATACACGCAAGATTTTCTGTTCAAATGAACACACAGAGTCATCACAGAGGCAATAAATGAAATGAGCTGCATGCAAACTTCCTAGCCACATGCAAACTTCCTAGCCAAATGTGAACCTTTTCTCTCAGGGGTTGTTCTGGGTACTGTCCTGAATGACTGTTCTTGTCTTTGTTCTGCGTTGCTTACTGTCGAACTAAACCAGTGGTTTTCAACCTTGTTTGTACTGCGACCATCCATTTTAGCCCAACAACCCCCATCTAAAACTCAAATAGGCCTAAAGCAAATGTAATACAGCTGTGACCCTTCTAAAAATATCATTTGACAGATTTCCGGAAAAGAGCATAAAAGCGATTTTCAAGCAACAAAAGAATTTTACTTTGTCTCTTTTTCCCAGATTGGTGTCGGGCTAGCAGCCAAATCCTGCATCCGAAATCTGAAAATGGTTTGTAGCGTACTGTCTGACTGAGTTAACAGTGTGTTGGTTAGCACTACATCTGAAATAGCCTTGAAGCAGCAAACATTCCTAGCCCACTAGCTATGCCACGAGAAGAAAAACTACTATCTAATTAACTGCTAACACCCAGTAGCCTGCACGTGCACTTAAAATATTTTTTTACATCTGCATGCAAAGTTGTAAAAAACTCCAAAAATTAATTGAAAGTGTTCGTCAGATTTAAACAAGGACCCAACCACCAACAAACCTTCGTTGTTTCGTTGCTTAACGTAAAAATCTTCAGGTGGCTCAGATTTTTAGTGCTCACGCGCGACATAGAATTTAAGAAGTTAGAAAAAAAGCATCTTTACAAATAATTTAATTCTGGGTTGTATCAAAATTTTTATAAGATTCTACGAAAACAACTAGCTCTATGTGTGATTTCTCTTGATAAATGTTGTGAAGTTCACACAATCCACCATGTGCAGGAATTGTTTTTCTTTTGACCAAAACGCCACACTGCAATTCAGCCACGTTGCTGTTCCTGTATAATCTTAAAGTAATGCAGCAGAGGTAATGGTCAAACATTAGATATACAGTAACTTTTTATGTAGTAG
>JGI24022J15233_10003466_pt1 | contig 15665 bp, 9 predicted proteins | sample Ectturendosymbi2_FD_15233 | JGI IMG/M metagenome (IMG submission 15233)
CTCGGAAGATTACAGCCAGGGATGAACACCAGGGCTGGATTAAGGGTACTGTAGGCCAAGGGCTGTTTACTGGAGAGTAGACAATGGCCTATGCTTTTGCAAACAGAGCTACAAAAGTAATAGAATACACACATGAAATGCTAAATGAAAGACTCTTGCAAAAGAATAGAATTTCTTTAGTTAGTGTGATCAGATATTTCGTCAAATTTGATTAGGAGATAATTCTGTATTTACTTGTAATAATAACAAATCAATAAAATTGAGGGCCGAATTTTTTAGGGCCGGCTATAGCCTTGGCCTAATAGTTAATCCGTCATTGATAATCACAGAGTGCAAAAGAAAAACTCTAACAAACAAGAGATAGTGTTTCTTGCAATGAAGCCTTTGTTTCGTCATCCACGAGTTCGGCCTTGTACAGCCTTAAGAAAAACAGAAAAATCAAGGTTTTCACCCGTTGCCGATGCAAGATTTTTGCGGCTTTTACCACGCCTATCCATACCATTTTACTGGCGAGAGCCTATGTGTCTTTTTTTGCTTAGACATTTCGGTCATTTGTCTCGTGATAGCATTAAAACTCGCTGTAACAGTATNCCCTGGCCTAACGTTTCAAACATTATGACCGAANTGACTTNTCTTATTCGGTCATTTAAAAAACGTTNGGTCAGACGNAAAAAAATTACCCAGCGGGAACATGATTTTCTGTNTGAAGCTTTGCAGACAAACTCATTGTAACTGCAACNGATCCATTTGCTCGTTTTAGTCGAACCTAAAGCACTGTCTACATTAATTCCTTGTTTTTNTATGATGAATTGCTGATATGTTACTGGCGCATTAAACCAGTAAACGCTTGGTGCTTTCACTCACTTCAATTACAGCTTTTGTCCAAATATTTTTTGAATTTATCTAAAACCTGCGATGACAAAACGCAAAACGCTTAGTGATATTACTCCCTGCAAGCAAAAAGACTTCAACCACAACCCATCTTTTCTTATATTATTTCTTCCCTGCCACGTCTGTGTGCAACAAACCACTTTCCTAACTGCTCGTCACTGTCTTTTCTTCGGTTCCGGATAAAGAGGACAATGTCACAGTAATCATTGCAACAATAATAATTGATAACAATCATCAACAGGTGCTCAACTTTAAAAATTCATCGCTCACTGTGAAAGCAACACACCAGTGTCAGGCTTAGCTTTAAGGTGCAAAATTCGGTCCTCGCTCTTCGTCGTCGCTAAGACTGCGACAAACAGCAGATAAGCGTTGCACGCGTATCTGGTTTCGTCCTTTTCATTGGCGATTCTCGAATCTTCTTAGTACCAGATAATTGCCCGGAGCGGCGCATATGCCCTCCGCATGTTGAAATCAGTGCTGCGCCTTTGCCAATTGTTTTTACAATGCGCCGTTGTAGCAAATGAAAAAAAAAACGCTGAGCGGACCAATTTTCTTCAGGACCTTCTATTCTTTCACGCCAGATCACATGACCTTTTTAATCAAACTCAAGGGTCGGCTCGGTCGCGCAGTGCGCGGGAATTCCCCTTTGCTGCAACCTGTTGCGATCAACGATTCAGACTCTAGCTTTGCAGCCGGCTGTATGAGGAATCTCCTTATCTGTGGCTTTACAAAAATGCTGTTACGATCAGATGCATTTCACACAGCATCCAGCAGGGATCGGCAACCTTTTGCTAACTGTGCGCCGATTTAAGGTTTCAAATCATCCAGTGTACTGACAACATCGTATTTTTCCACAAGTCAAGGTCAGTAAACCTTCTATGTGAATCATAACAAAATCGATATGTGAAACATGGAGCTTATGCGTGCCATTAGAAATTACTTGGAGTACCAAATGTGAAACGCGTGCCATAGGTACGCGTGGCATACAACGAGTTGTCTTACCAAAAGCGAACAACGATTGCGAAATTTAAACAAGTAACCACTTCAACCATTCTAATCAAAATAAATATTACGTTGGATGTCTTGCATCAAATCGGAACGATCGAGAGAAATCACATGAAAACCCTATTCGTTTTAATGCAACTTGATACACTTGACAACTTGATATTCCTCAGATACATTTACGGCCATCGATCCAAAAACCTGACTACGTGACCGTTGTCCTAGCTGCTAAAATCATTGATTTTGTCCATCACTGCAGAATCCACAATCCTGCCCAAAACAAACTTTCTTTGCTTTAACAAGATCTTGGTGCTAGCAGTACGCGTTGAACCTCTGCTCTCACCATTATGACGCCTTTTCCTTAACCTTCGAATGTCGACGCGGCTGATAAGCTTAGTGTCATCTGCTTAACGTCCGAAGATCAATTCTATGAAAGGTGATATCCTCCTCGAAAAACGCAATGTGCATTGAATTCGTAAATGTCACCAAACGAGTATTTCGACGTTCTTGATCAAAATAAACGAATGCACTGATTTTTCACGGCTTGTCACGGACGAGCGGTCAGGGAGGAAAAAAAGGTCAGGTGTCATCTTTTCAGGACGTTTAAAGGGCCAAGCAGAAATTCCCAAGGCANCCTGCCAAGCTTCGTAACAACGTGTTCAGATGGCAGCACGAGTTTGGGCACCCTTTGACCGTGAACAGTGACGTGTTCACTGGCACTGCNCTTCGTTTTTCGCAACGCCAGCTCGGTTTGAATGATGCGATGCTGGAAATGCAACATTTCGCAGCATTCGCAAAGCTTTGTTACATCGCTTTTTCAAAGTCATCAACTGCATTTTCTGATGTTGACAAAGGTGCCGCAGTATTGCAGTCAGGCAGAAAGCAAATCCTAAAAATAGGAAAAAATGTCCCACCCTCGCTTTTATTTGACTTGTATCCACAAAAAGTTAAGTACTGCCTACCCTTGTTCTTGTTTTGGTATTTTGTTGCAGGAATTGATACGAACTGTAAAGACAAGGCGTTGTTTTGTTAAGGAAATCGATAAGGTGGGTAATAGATGTCAAACTTCTCAAAATAACCTTTAAAAAGCGGAATTTGCCTTGATATCCATTCATTGATTGAGCGAAGTTACCACATTTGTTGAACGCTTGTGAACTCAAGCGTCTGTAAGATTGCTGGATTGGCTATTGCAAGCACCTATAGTTTTTCCGTGCTGATGAGCTAGTATTTCAAACGTCGTCTTTACAAAAAAATTTTTAGTGGTCTCAGTGCACGCTTCCAAGCTGTCATCCAATCCGAATTGTTGGACAATCTCCATCGGCCCAAAGAATCAATCGACATTTCGACTTTCCGTCAGTAATTTGGCAAGACAGGTGGCATCATGAGTTTTCGCTGTTTTGTTATCGAAACTACTTTTAGCATAAAAGGGGTGCCTCTCAACAAAAATTGAGGGACGTGAGAAAAATGATGCAAAAATTGCGATCAAACGCTTCATGTTTACAGTATCAAAGTCTGTTTAACATTTTCTCTTTTTACTATTGAACGTTTTGTTTGAACAAGACTACCCAACTTGAAAAATGCATTTGTTTAAGTTTACAAAACTTCTCTGCGCGTGATATAATTAAAACCGTTAACCGTCTTTCGAGTAAACATGTCAGTAAAAAGTAGGTCCCTTACTTTAAATACTCTCAAAGTACTGCTTGACCGCTTCAAATTCAGTGAGCTCCTTGGCAAGAAAGTCGAACTTTCAATGTCTCCTGAACTGGCTGACGACGCGTCCGGCTTGCCATTCTGTTCGTCGCGGTCAGGAGATATTTGATGTAGAGACATTTTTCTCCCGCAATTCTCTAAAGATTACTTAGCCTGTAAAACAAACTTTTACTTCACACAAGTGCTCCACACTTCATTAAAATACCTTTTCCTCGACGGCATTATTGATACAAATGACGAAAACATTAATTATAATGCCTAGCAGCCCTTAGGTGTTTTCCAGTCACTCCGTTTCATTAACTTGACGACGCGTTTCCTGCGGACCTGCCTGTTATTTCTTATTTGATTGAAGAAGACGAAAGCCGTTTCTGTCCTGAAACCGGCTTTGCAGCTGTGGCTGACGCTTGGCAGCACAGCTGAGTCTAGGCCCTCTCCTGGCAAAGCTCAGAAATGTTTTTCTAGCCACCTGCGGCGATGCAGCAAAACCATGGGCCAGAAAGTAGCTAAGATATTCATTTTGACATCTATTTCGTTTTTTCCTTACTTACACGTCCCAGCACTTCTTTATGAGGTGATAAAGACACCCTTTGCGCACAGATTTACGTCGATATAAACTGCGTACAGCTTTTTCAATGCTCTCGACGTTTCAAAGCTCAAAATAACTGCTTGAGGTCTGTCTTTACAAGTAGATGATAAATCCTGAAATAAGTAATGAATAAATCAACGAATGAATATATCTTGAAATCAGTAATCACAATTCAACAGTAATTATGGCACAGATTCAACGACGAAGCTAAGTCCTTCCAATAAAAATGTACTAAACATTTATTATCATGCCAAAACCGAGGCATCGTACAGACTGCCACACCAGATAACGAAACTTCGCTAATTTCGCGCGACACGTGTCAGCATCATGACGTCAACGTCGATGGCAAACACACCAGCCATTACGAAATCGACTCTGCTTGGTAGTTCAACGCCGAGTATTCGTTTTTAGCTCGAACAACNTACCATATTTATTCGATTGCNAGCCGCCTTTAATTGTAACCTCCGGTTGGGAACCACTGCAGTGCAGGTATGCCCTTACGTTCCTTCATCATCGTGCTTTGGCGGTGCACTCTTACATCATATGGTGTTTTAAATGTATTTATAACAAAAAAATCAATATTGTCTGGCGAAGGAATCCTTTCACAGCTGAGAATCAGACACTAAAATCTTAACAGAATATATATTTCGCCTACCAGCTAGGCATCCACAGCTCTTATTCAGGTAGAATCGTATCTATTTTTAATTTTGCAGAGATAATACCGTCCTTGAACCAAAGACGCAAGCAGGCGATAAACACTGTCTATCGAAAAGAATCCTTTCCCAGCAAAGAATCAGACATCTTACATTACAGAGTAGAGCAGGGATGGGCAATTAGCGGCCCGCGGGCCACATGTGTCCCGCCGCAGCGTTTTCTGTGGCCCGCGGAAGCATTCAGAAAAAATCTTAAAATCTAAGATTTCCTCCTACTTAATGCTGAGGCCAACTTGTCAGAGACTTGCTTCTATTTCCATTAGAAGGTACGTCCCACCGCCAAACGCGGCCTTCCAAAAGTGGCCCCCGAGCAAAATTAATTGCCCGCCCCTGGAGTAGAGGATATATTTCACCTACAACGTAGGCATCCTCAGCTCTTATTCAAATAGAAACAATGCTCGCCCCCAAATTTTTGATTGTAAGTATGTATCTTAATGTAACTTTGTAAGTATGTATCTTAATCTCTTGTAAGCGATAAACAAGAAATTAAGATACATACTTACAAACAATCCATTAGAACAACAGATGCTACAAGCCCGTTTTGATATATTTTTTCCTGTACCCAACACGTAGTAGACACAGTATAGGCAAGAGCCATATGTTGCATGTTTTGTAACACTTGTGATAGCCCTATAAAGACTACGCAAAAAACATGGCATGATGCATGAGTGACTACAAGTTGACAATTGAAACCACTGCCGAGCAAAATGGAAACCGCTTGTTTTATGAAGTGCAACAAGCATCCAGACACTCAAAAGATGTTTCGCAAAAGCTTTTAAGATCTGCGCCTTGCATCTGCAGTCTGCAGCATTAAAACGTAAAGCTGCGCTACATCCACAGAAAGCAGAGGTTTCCCCGAGAATGACGATGTTAATTCTCTTTGGAGGAAGTGTTTTAAAGACATATCTGCCGTGAAGATGACAATATTTGTGGACGAGTGAAACGAAAATCGTTGCTCGCTTTGATTTCTTCACAAGACTTTGCTGGATTTTCAAAGCATCGACAACATAAATTTCGAAGCATTTTCAGAATACGTAGATTTCTTTTTCAGATGGATGCAGTTTGAGATTGCCGAACCACAGCAAAAGCACAACCTCATTCTCGGATGGGCACGTTAATCAGCAACAACGAACAAGAAACGTGCACTGAATATTTTAAGCGTGTTTGCATTTTTGCAGAAAATAAAAAAACACGTCATACGGAAGCGGATCAAGGCATAGACCGCAATAGCGGACAGCTTCTGAAAAATTTTAATGTTATAAATTGTGTTTTATCAGCTTTTCGCCTGCTTTTCCTTTCGGTAATCTGTTGCCGGCGCAGGTATGAAAATGGATGTAGTTGGGCTGCTTCAAACAAACGATCAGACAATATTACTCAGGTCGTCGGTTCTGCACGCTCTGTAGGCAGAACAATATGCTCCAAGCTTGTTGGAAGAAATTGTAAACCGAATATTGAAGTTTTAATTATTTCCGACGTAGCCGCCGCAAACGGAAAAGCCCTGAAACTTGCACAAACCATACACCATGCAATTTACATCCTATAGTTACAGCCTAGTTTTCACAAAGCTATAAATTGATTCCACACTGTTATTGAAGGCTTGACGCTCCTTTATAAAGGCAATTTTCATTCATAACTTTACCGGGCAAAAGTCACTTCATTCTTCAAGGCTGGAAAAAAGACTGTGGTTGTTGATGAATGGCTTTAACTTTTAGAGGGCAAGCGCATATGCAGCAACTACACGCACAGTAAAACCTTTCAATCCGGTGCAAAACCTAGGCTTTGAAGTGGATTGCCAACCCGTACCCACGAAAAAGTCATTCTAGAATGCCTCGAAAATCCACAAAGAACGTTTTATGCAGATGCGTTTCACGCAATCTCTAACCGCACATCAAGCGTCCCGTCATATCCCTATCAACATAAAATATAAGCCTCTGTACCCCCATCCTACATCTTCCCACAAAAAATAACACCTGTGACCCATTAGAAGCACATATGCGAAACGTGTTGGATGCAGTTCGAAAATTTCGAACTGTCACCAAAGGCGCAGCAAGTGTCAGGGACTCCGGAGAAACGGTAGGCCAGGGGGGGCAGTAAAAAGTTGAGGGCAATAGAAACTAAAAAAAACAAAAAAATCATTATCAATATGCTTGTTTCTGTTCAAGAACAATGTTGATCTCAAAAATAACAGAAATTATAGAACCCCATATTCTGGATTTTTTGGGTGCGCGAATAGCTATATTAAGTTTTGTTTCCAGCCAATCTCAATAAACAATAAAATTACCTATGATACTGTTATGAAAAGGCACCTGCGCCCCTGTTGCCCCCTTTTGAGAGAACAGTGCCCCTTTCATGTCACCGCTCTCCGGGGTCCCAGGTCAGGATGGTGTTTGGACCAAACTCCCTCGTTCAAAGCAAAAGTATTAAATTACAAAAACAACAAGCAGGCTTTCGTAAAACGCTGCCAATGTTTCGGTCATATTCATGTTTGGAAAAGCCGACAACCTTTTTTTTGCTCGTCCCTTTTTTTAATGAAAAATAACAACATTTTGTGGTATTTAGGTGGCACAGATTTTAGGCTTTCAAAACCCAACTTTCCCACACCTTTATCAAAATTCTTGACTATACCACTGCCTGCCACCGATCGCACTTTAAGCGCCTAAGCTTCTAATAGCGTAGAAACTAGGATTGGACAGCTGTTAACTACTTAAATAACGCCTCAAGAGTGCAGAAAAAATTGTTTAAAATTTTGCGCAGCTGCAGTGAAGAACTCTGCCCTTTTCAGCCATTCAATATGCAATTTGTAAGTAATGTAGTTGAAACTACTTCATTCAATTTACCAATCAACATACTGTAGATCTCTAAGATGCCGTTAGACCAGTGGTTTTCAACCTGAGGTCGCGAGTGCGTCCCCAGAGGGGTCGTGAGCTATTTTGGGAAGGTTCGCGAGTAGATATTTTATGTACACAACTGTATTACATTCCCTTTATTAGAGTTTTAGATGGGGGTAGTGGGGTTGTAGTGGGTTGTTATAATGCCTCGCCGTACAAAAAAGGTTGAAAACCAGTGAGTTAGACAGACTGCGTTCCGCTTATGATCCGTTACTCGTACATGAACTTAACTAACGAACTATGCAACAGAGCTTCTTGTGCAGTAAGTCTGAAGTCAGTTACTTCCCTCTTACTCTCTGCACATGTATAACAAAAACTTTAAGTTAGTTGTGACCTCAATAACTCCAAAACTGTTAAGCCTTTTTGTAGCAGTTACGCTACTACGTTCACATTTCTCAAAATATATCTTCCTCATCCCTGTTGTTGACAAACAATGCATTCTGCTCTGCAACACAAAACTGTTCCAAACATTGTGTTACATGACCTTTGTTCAAAAGATTCCTGGACTAACTTGTAATACAGATTCAACAGAGACACTAAATGTGGTTGGATTAACATTAATCTGCCCTTGCTCCGTCAAGCAAAACAAGATTTGCAACCGCGCATAACCCACAATTTTAGCGCAACACACACTGGCTACCAAGCGAGGTTCCACCACCACGCCCACCGCGCACCCTTTGAAAGAAGCCAGCACGGATTTCATGGCTCGCAGCTTCACTTAGAACAGGGGTTCCCAACCTTCATCTGACCATGTACCTCTTCAGCATTCCGATAGATGAACATGCACCCATAAAATTTCTTGTGACGAAATATTTTATCATGATTAATCACAGATATATCTGAAAACAAGCATATAACGGCTTTTGAAAATAATATTCACTGATATATGTATAAATATTTGGAAGTCAAAGATATGTAAATATCTATTTCTCTTCTATTGCTAACCTTAAATGTACCCCTTCGGATAGGCAAATGTACCCCAGGTTGGGAACCTCTGACTTAGAATTACCGTTCCCACCGCAGACATGGGTTAACCCGCTCTACGCTAGTTTCATAATAATATCACGAAATTTTATTATGATCTTGTGTAACCTACCTGAAGACAAAGTAGTCTGAACAACTGACTTGACGCTAAAATTACGGCTACCAGTTCATGTCAGCATGCTGTAGTCAAAACAGATTCACAAATGGTTACTTTAATTAAATGTTTGCGTTCTACCGAAAGCACCCAAAGGTGTGAAGACAACGTAGCGTCTGCCTCATATTGAGGCTACGTTGTCTTCACACCTCCGGGTGCAGTTCATGTCAGTTGAAGCAACGAATGGTAATAACACTGCGTTCAGTACGCTTATCCGTGGTAGCCTTCTTTCAAGAATGAACTACAAGCATGTTTTGTGCTTTCTCGCCAACGGGTATTACTATTAGCAAATCCTAAGAAGCGAAACAGCACTTTGCTACTAGTATAACTTTCTTCTGGCGAAGTAAAAGCACCACCCACCGAATGCAATGATCAGTAACTTGCAGGCGGAATTCCAGTATCGTATCAAACATCAGAGCAAGCCGTTACGGCTCATCAGATCGGAGCACGTAATGCCTGCTAAATGTGGAGGATTTGAATAGTTTATTGTCATGTGGAGCAAGAATAAACTAAATTTTACATCACTGTCGATAGTTGCTCGGCTGTGTGCTATCTGGTTTTATTTGAGTTGATCGATTCTCATACAACTGCCGACAATTCAACTTATTACTTCGCACTCAGGTTCATTCAACTGCATTCATCTAACACTAGCCAAGCTCAGCACTACGCTGAAAAACCTGTTCAAGTGCAACTGCTTTAATGGCAAATTGATTTTGAAACACTTAAAATAAGAGTCTACAACACAACGCAAGAGTCAACAATGGTTAAATACGAAATAACTCGTAGTAAAGCTGGCTGCTAACGGAACGCAGTGGTGAAATATTTCCTCCTGTACGTGCAGATCAGCTCAAGAATTCAATGCTGGTGTTAATGAGCAAGTGGCTGATACAGGGGAGAGAGCCAAAGAGATTTCATTTTTTTTCTCGCAACGTGCAGCTTCAATATTAAATACGCTACGCTATAAAGCAGCGAGCTCACGACTAGCGACACGACACGAACTCAAAACCAGCAGTCTCAGCAGCGGGTCATGCAATGAAGACCTGAACCTTATCCTAAACTTAGCAACGAAACGTGAATAATGCTGCTCCTACAGCTAGCAGAGGGAACCCTTATGAGTGGACAGTGAAATATTAGCCGGCATTCTCATCCACGAAACGAAGTGCTGCTCAGTCAATAATCTGGGCTCAGGTAGCACTTCCCACAAAGGTTATTTACCTGCTGTTCTGCGTGCGGCGGGCAAACAATTGGCGCATGGCAAAAATCCGAAGCAGTCAAGCGAGACTTTTTTGTTTGACCGGTGATGATGTGAGATGTCTCAAAGTGCTCGTCGCCCAACAGCGGTCAACATATCATAGTCATGAGGTGAACTTACTGTACATTGACGCTTGCTCTAGGCAGGGAGTTAGGTTTGGTAGTGAAGTCACGTGATTTGTGGCGCAATTTCAGACATCCGTGACTCAGCAATTCCACAATGTTTTTGTCGACCGAAAAGGTCATTTCGTGCTAATCTATTTCGTTCTATGAATCACTCCGCGCATGACAAAATCAAGCACTGCACGCATCTGTTGATTACCATTGGGTTATCAAAGTTTGTCATAACTGAGAGCAAATGTCCACTAGGATTTTTGGTGCAAAAGTTTTAATCAACTCTAAGTGTGGTCATGTCTGGGGTTACACTAATGCTTCTATTCTTCTGGGAACAAATGACCTTGGTTGAAAACCAAAAGCTGTTTCAGTCGACGTTGCAAAGAAGGGCAGTCATATTAGAATCATGCAAAGGCCAACTCACTGCAGACTCACCACAGACCTAACACAATTCCGACTGTAATCAAATTCGAAGGAATTGTGCTCTAAATCAGCCTGCAAAAAGCATGACGTCATGGCCGTATCGAAATAAAGTTGTCATAAAGTTCACATTTTCCCTTTGGTTGTGATGCGTCTGCGAAAAGGTTTCCTTGTGATGCGTCTGCGAAATTTTGTGCTGCAATGGGGTATCTGTTAGCACCATCTCCAGTACCGTAGCTAACAATCTCAAGTACCGTAGCTAACCAGGCGTGCAACTAGGTTCAGGTTGTTCCAGGGGCCTAACAGCAAGTAGAAAAGAAGCATTAACAAATGCCACACAAACCGTTGTAGAAAAAGGGACACGCGCTGGAGAAACCAGCACAGGACATCTAATTTTCCGCGCTGTTGTAGGATTTTCGGAAAAAGCCAAAATATTGTTATCTAGTATACGTTCGATTGCCGAATTGCATCACACTTTCAAAAATCCAACCACAAATTCCCTACCCTGAAAATGGAATTTTGACAATATCACACTTAACCTCAACTGGTGACAGCCATGACGGAAGCTTAGGAAACGCTTCTTGAGAAGTGTTTCATAGTTCAGTTTCTGAGATTTTCAGCTCAACACCATAGCTTCTTGCGTGAACCACGAGTTTCGCTAAACTTTTTTATCCTTTGTAAATTTTCCTCCAGGACGAAAAAACGCTTGAGAATCAAATCGCAGCCTATCAACCCTTGTTCACCCGGTGTAGCACTGAATGTTTTATTACTGCGGTGCTGAATTAATTTCCCTCTTTGGATAGATGTCGGACTTAATTCGTTTCTAAAAGACTTTTACTCNATTTTCGGAAAAAGCTTTCTTCTTCTGATTATTTCATTTTCCATTACAAATGTTTCCTTCATCCAAGATAACTTTGCAAAGTAGATTAAACTAAACACATTAAGTCCCTTTTGAAGTTCACTGTGCATACTCGAAACATCACCTTCAGTTCAACATTTACCTTAAGCTGCTTTGAAAAAGGGGTCAAATGAGACCCTGAAGCAATTTATCTTTAAGAGCTTCTGGAATATGGGCTCAAATGACCTGCTTTCGAACATACTAAAGGTTTTGCAATAAGTTACTAAAGATTAACAACCAACATCTATAGACTAGAAAGAAAAACTGTTAGATCTTTGTTAGGAAATAGGTCTTTTAACCATCAACCAATTAATGCATTCCCCAACCTTTTCTGATGGTCATAGCATTTGGTTCAAAAAAAGTTAAACACGGTTTATATGTTGATATTTTTACAGGTTAATGTGATGTTTTGATGTGCTTTATTTACATGTAGTATGTTCACTTTTCATTTAATTTTCCAACAATAGGCTGAAAAGCCTCATACTGCAACTACACTCACCCAGACGTGGACCAACTGCTTTGTTTTCTACATGTTTTCTTGGCTGGGGCTATTATATCCGCTAGCTTCATAGATAGTTTCAGCTGTGCTTTAGTACATTTTACAACGATAGCCCGAGCAACAAAATGTTGAAGATTTACAAAAACCTGAAAACAGTCCTCGATTTATTTCCTACCACAGCCATAGGAAACAACATTAAAAAGACGGAGCATTATTATTGCGCCTTCGACTAGACATCCAACATCAGCCTAAACAACAAGCAATAACAACTTGGCCAAATAAATGACAGAACAACACCACAACCTACGGCCGGGTGACCACGGGCGTCAGAAGGGGGGCAGGGGGCGATTTTGAAAATTTTAGCAAAAAAAATTGTTTTCTTAGTTTCGAACGGGGAAAAAATAAATGTTGCCACTTTGGGCCCCCGCTTGAAAACTTTTGGAAAAATGCCCTGGCGGCCCCCCTTGGAAAAAATCCTAATGACGCCCATGCAGATGACGTTAGTGAAAGGAAAGACATGGAGACACATCGAGCTCCATGCGGTTGCGTTACTCACGACTGCGTTGAACATATCAATAAGATGAAACGAAAGTTATAGTCCCCCGTAGAACCGTTTCCACAATGCAGTGTCAACAGTCCAATGTGTTTCGTTTTCGCTGTAAAGGAACCTTCGCGGAACAAAGTAAGATTGTTTTCAGCCTTTAGCAGGGATGGCCAAAGAGTCGATCGCGATTGACCAGTCGATCGCCGAGTCTCAGCTGTCGATCGCGCCAGATTTTGCATTGAATTGACAAAATACCTGAAAAGAACATTTTTCAATCAATACTCGTTTTTATTGTATTTTATGACATGTTCTACTTGCGACTTTAGTACCGACCGGTCGATCGCCAGTTGTGAAGAAATTTTTTAATCGATCCCTGCCGAAGACAAGTTGGGCATCCCTGACCTATAGGATTTTTAGTGGGTGGTGAGCTTCTCATTGTTTTTCAGCAGCCCTCCAGCTGGCAGTTACCAGCAACCGAAGCACTTCAATGAATCCATTCATTTCCGTCAGCTCAAAGGTTTTAAAACGGAAATATTGGAACGTTTTGGCTTCCTGCTGTTCAGGCATGCAGTGCTATGATTACATTTCATGTCACGCCAAAAGCATGGATTGTACAAATAGCAGCATTTCAATGCATGGCTGAATATCGGGAAGTCAAATCGTCCCAGTATTTCCCTTTCCCGATTTTTTTAAAGGGCAGCTTGAACAACACAACAAAGCTTTTTATTTACATTACTGGGCTTTAAAATAACTACGAATAGAATATTTTCCTTCAGCATAATCGGGCTTGAAAGGTTTGTTGTTCAGATTATATATTGTTGCCATACCTAACGATGCAAAACAAACAGTGCCTGATGAGTGTGGAGAAGCCTGTTGCGTTTAAAATGCTCGACGATCCTCAGCAGCGCTTCTTACATATACGCTTGCTAGAACGAGCAACCACGAGTTATTTTTACAACTTAATTACAGCAACCACTCTTCATATGTGAAACAAGCAAGGCATCAATCTGCACATTTCTAATAGGGAATCGATTTCACGTAAAACTGCGCATCGTCAGTCATTGAGTTTGCAAGCAATGCAAACAGATCAAAGCATTAATGTTGTACAAACAATTGTTTGTGCAAAAAATCACAAACCATTGTTTGAACAAACATTTTTTCAAAAGGCAAGTTTATAATATTTCTTGTCATAACATCCCAGGGACATTCATCGGCGCTTAAAAATATTGTCTGCATTTCTGAAAAAAAAACAGCCTAAAATCTAAATCTGTTGCAATAAAAGTGTTTAACTTTTTCCCCCCAAATCTGACCCATTTTATAGTTACTATACTCGGACGTCCTCATGGCGTCTTTGTCTCTGTTGTCACATTTGTGACAACATTAGAGGTTTTGTAAAGCCTCTGATTTCACATAATTTTTATATTTTTTTCAACAGAGTCGAAAAGCAATTAGCCTACATTTCTGAAATGAAAATGCATATTTAAAATCCAAAGAGAAACAAAAACGTGTTTTGACCATAATTAATGTTTACAGCTGTTGAATCTCCGGAGGTTTTTTCTGTTAATCAAACAAAAACGTCAAAGGCACTTCATATTTTTGTTCAACTGAAATTCATATCAACACTCGTGAGGTAAATGCAAGAAATTTTCAGTCTTACAAATTCTGAAAGCAAATTTTGACAAATTACTTTAGTAAAAGGCAGCTTCATGGAAAATCAGGGCTCTTACTGGTGCATTAAGTTCCTTGCAAGGTCGGTTTAACATCGAGGGGACTAAATTTATTTGTTTGCCAATTTTCTTTGGCGCAGAGTGCTCTTCCGACACAGTAATTCGCTTTTTCCGACGCAGTAATTTGCCTTTCGAAAACGTAAACAAAATTTAAGCAATGCAACTGCAGTAAATTCAATTGGCGAAAGAAATGATCGGGAAAAAACAGACTAATTAGTTAATTCTGCATCGGAAAATCGATGTGAGTTTGACAGACGAAAAAACACCGTTGAAACGCCCATTGTGATCGCACAACGGGCTTTGGTACGTGCACAGACCACATAAAATTTGTTATCGTTGCGCAGTTGCCAGTGTTGCCAGTTTGACTTTCTTGAGACTAAATTTACTATTTTCAGATTTTTCCTAACTCCTTGGAATTTTTAATTTCTGAAAAACGGTCAAAGGAAATGTCGCTTTTTTGATCTTGTTTGACCAATTCAATTTTGATGTCGTTTGGGAAATTTAAAGATAATTTGGGCAGATTTTTGGACACTGGCAGATATCTCGACACTGTTTCTGGACACAGAATAAAAAATGCTTATTGGTAACTCTGAACTAGAATTTTATAATTTTTAGTTTTGCTGTTTCATGCTTGTATCTTTGATTAGGTTACCCCGTAACAAGACCGAAATTTCGAGAGATTTACTAATTAAGTGAGCTTTATTCTTTATATGTATATATGGTCTTTCAGAAGTGTTAAACGCAACCTTCATGGATGTTTAAGGGTGCTGTCAGGGCCGCAAACAGCAAAAAAATTCGGGGGGGGGCAAAGTCACTTTCAACAACGATTATGACGTCATCGATGTGCAGTCAACCATGATGCGACTTTTTTGCTACGATCAGCTTACCAACATTGGTGGATGAAGCTTTTTCATAGGCCATGGGCGTCCGGAGGGGGGGAAAAATGGGCATTTTCTCCCGCTGCTAATCGGCTTACCAACCAAATATGCTACAAAACATGAAGTCAACAGTTTAATTCCGATATTAATTGAATTAATTCTTGCAATAACATTTTATTCACCGGTATGAGACTCACACTGCACAAGAGCCAGCTTCACTGTTTTGGTATCACGCCGTGATGAGCTTCTTACGGTTCACTCATGTCCGCTCATTTGCCTGCAGACGTAGGTTGCGAAACTTGGGAAAGAATTGTTCTACTATTGGACGTTATTGCGTAACAATAACATGGGCAACAACAATTCTTCAAAGGTTCATTTCAAGCCGCGGCAATAGGTGTTTTGCCAC
>JGI24022J15233_10003468_pt1 | contig 15663 bp, 8 predicted proteins | sample Ectturendosymbi2_FD_15233 | JGI IMG/M metagenome (IMG submission 15233)
ATGGGATCCAGATCCATACGTCAAAACATGGCTTGGAAAAGGGAGAAGAGCAGCTCACTCAACAAGTGGCATGGCTCGTCAAAAGCCGAAAGAGGATAACTACTATGAACCTTTGTGGAAAGCTTTTAAATAATGTTCTATATTTGTGTTGTGGTAATCTCTTGACGTGCGGGAAATGGCGGAGGTTTCACATTTGTACAACTCAAGCTGCATTGCCTGACCCACTTTCGAAGTTAGTGAAACGTAGCCTATAACACTTTTTGCTTAATTTTGAAATGGCTATTTTCAAAATGCACAATATATTTTTTGTGTTTTTAAAATGTACAATAGGGGGTGGGCAAAAAGTAGACTTGTTCTTTGATTGCTTTTTTACATTTATGGCTGAAATTTCGGGACGGTATTGATAAATACTAGATCGTTCCGGTAAGAAAATTATTCTACTTTCACCACTGCCGCACACGCGTAATTTCGACGACCTACCTAGAACGGGAGCTTACCTGACTGGTGCCACGGGCGTGCCGCAGTCGTTAAAACTCGACTCTAGTCCAGAGGCCCTTGGCAATGCCAGCTGCGAAAGCTGGACATAATCTTCCCTAATCGTGAACAACTGCGAATATGGGTTACAGAAGATTGCCTGGGCACACCCATCGCCTTCACCAACGCAGAATTGAACGCACTTGAATACAGAGAGTTGTCCAAAAAAATACACGACTTAATTGCTGCCTTCTTAGCAAGTTCAGGTTTGGAATATCGACTACGCAGAACGAGAATTCGTACGACTGTCCATATTCTTGGCAACTATAGTTTTAATCGAAAATCTTCGGGTGATTGACAAAGCATGTTTGCTGGCTGACCAAGAACACATTTCCGTTGAGAGTGATTTGGCAAGTGGAGATGAAGTTTCCATCAGCTGCAGTGTCAAGTTACATGCTTATTGACTACCTATAAATCTTGACGAGCATTTTGGACTTCGGAGCGCCGAATCTTTGGCTTTGCCGCAATGGCATCACTTCTTGCACGCTTTGTTTCTGGCATCTGCTTGAAGGTTCTTTAAGACTCCATTTAGTTCGATGGTTCATTTTATGCATAGGTTTACGCATTGAAGAACCGCAAACCGTTTCGTTTGCCACCTTTGCTGCATCTACTATTTCGTATCTCTGCAGCCAGTGGCATGACTAACGAGGGGCAGGGGTGCGAACTCCCCCTGACAAGCTAAATGTAAAAAACGAGACTCCACTTCTTAGCTTTATTTTGGTATATAGTATTGTTTTGGTTTTTAGTAGGATGCTATTTTCTGCGTTTTTTGGAAGTGGTTCGGAGTGCTTTCTAGTTATTTCAGGTTTTAGTATCGCTATATATACGTCAGGATTCACTATCATTTTTTAACCTTTTTCTGAGTGTTGGCCAGTGGGCTTCCGTTGGTGAGCAGTAGACTCCCTTTTGCTAAGTTTTCCCCTCTGGCTCAAGCCTCTAGTTACACCATTGTCTCCAACGAGATGTCCGGTCAAAACAAGCCTGTTCATAAGAGACCACTCATATCAGACCACTTGAAACAGAGCACGTTCCTATCAGGCTTGTTCATTGCAGACCCGTTCATAATAGGCCATGTTCATAACAGACCAGTTTTTAACAGACCACGTTCATAAGAGACCAGTTATTAACATTGTCTGTTATGAACGTGGCCTGTTGTGTGCTGGTCTGTTATGAACCTAGTCTGCTATGAACGGGTTTATTGTGAACAGGTCTCCGTTTCGAATTGTCTGTCATGAGTGGTCTGTTATGAACAGATCTGTTTTGAAAGGGAACCTTGCTGCGAAGGGCAAACGTTAGCTCGTCGTCTTAAATTACAGGTAGTAGCCACTTGAAGAATCCGCGAAGTCAATTCGTGTTTCGCATGGTTTCCGACCCATCTTGTTTCCAAACCTTTAAACGTTCACGGCCTTCAAATCGGTTTGTATCGAATTGTTGTTTAGTGTAGTCGACGATGCTTGCCATGATGAGATCATTGTTCTCTTTCGGCGTCGACTGCTACATCGCAAGGCTTGCCAGTGCCTTGTCAATCGCCGAACTGTGGTGGGTCAGGAAAACAGTAGCACGTTGCTGGTCAAAAATGGAGCGGGCTTGAACTAATATTGAAAAGCTTGACCAGTGGTTGCTCCCCTGCTTTGCAGACTGGAAAGAAATTTGATGTGACGTCCCAACGTAACTGTTGTGTGAAATAAGACTTCAAATGGATTTACTGATCAATTCCAGGAGCGGTTTCATCTGTTCAGCGTCCCTTCTTGATTTGCGATTTGCCGCTGAACCAGCTGGTTCTGCCTGTGCAATCCTTGTAGAACTTCCTCCATCTTAAATAGAACGCGGGTGTAAAAGTAAAATGCAAACGAACTGCGTTGCACAACTTGTGGTCCTCGTTCATTTGATGAGTCCCATTCTCGTCGTCATTTTACTGTTGCATTTTTGACGGACAGAACTGACACGCTGTAATGCTCACTGGCATGAATGTTTATTAGATTGAAATTAGAACGGATCACTGAAGCAGCCGAACACGTCCAGCACGAGTAGCAGTGGTTACTCTCGCAAAGCTACTGGTTAATATATTGCTGACATTTCATTTCTGATAAAAGGCAAAAGGGTAGATTAAATCAACACGTACTGCACCACGTTTGTTACGCTGAGTGTTAAACAAGATGCCAAGTTTTTTGTGCTTTATTTGTTTTTCGTCTGATATCAAGCTTAGTATTTATGATTATATTGAGTACAAGTTCTCCTAGTTCTTCTAGGTATGCAGAATTAAAAGATTGGCCACTTAACCTGGGCAAAGTAGAGTTAATTTCGAAGAATTAACTAAGTTTGCGTGAATGTTTCGCAGCGAATTTGATTGAAATATGTCACAAAGAAAACAATACTGGCAACTGGATTGAGATTTTACGAAGTGATGCTAAACATTTGACTAACTTTAATTCCGCTTCCACGAAACTGGCTAAAGCAATAACCGGCATAGTCAATGTGCTGGTTATTTGCTACTTATTTGTGCATTGGTAATTGACAACGTCATCCATAAATACAAGTTATCGAAAGCGAACGAATCGTTTGTTGATTTTGGACTGAATAATCATTATGCGTTTGTAAAGTTTTGCTACTGCATTCTCGAAAAGCTTTATTCCCAGTCTAAGAAAATATGGTTCCCAACCTGCGGGGTCGCGAATATTAAGCAAGGCCCTCGCACTACAGCCGCCATTTGCATGTCACTGATTGACAAAATTTTGGTGTCGGTTAAAGCAGCAATTGCACTTTGACTTTTTCAGTTCCCACCATTCCCAATCTGAAATCAGAATTTCCACCTATAATGACTCATTTACAAGATACAGTATTTTGTTATAATGAATATCTTGGGGGTTGGGTGTTTGAGAAAACAATAATGGACTCGGGGTTCTCATGGATGAGGAAGTAAGGAACCACTGATCGAGACTTTTTCACTCACGCGATGTACAAAAAACTGAGCGAAAGCTCTAACCGTCCTTTTGGAGATGTTGTTATCCTCAGCGGGAAGATAAAAAGTTGAAAACGTGCATCGTGCTTCATGATCATTTCATTTGATGGACATTCTGCAAGAAACTGCATACTTCGCGTACATCGGTGAAAACGACAAATCACAAAACAAATTCCCTAACATTATTTATGTGACTGTTAAAATACTAAGGGCTGAAAGCTGTTGGCTATACCGTTGGCTCTGGGTAAATCTTTTTGTGTCTTATTATGCAGCGTGCACTAAAACAAAGTCAAAGATGACATAAAGTCCCTTCTCTTTACGATGGTCGCTTGCAAGTTGTTTGTATGTCTATGAAACAAATTTGATACTTTCAAAATTTTTAAGTAGGGTATTGTATAAAATCAAGTGCACAAACAGCGGATCCGCCATTTGTTTATCCAGTGTGATGTGTTAGCATGCATGTATTAAACATTTAAAAACAATGTCTTTTACAATTTTTAACTTGTCAAACCTTGCAATGTGACAAAAGGACCTTAACGCATTTTAAGATGGATTTTTAATAGTCGATTAACCTGTTTCACTGGCAAGTGGCCACAGCACTTCTTGCTGGCTTTTGAACGGATTGCTTTGAATGTCATTTGTAATCGAATTTGACCAAAACCAGTTGCTTCATCCAGGGGCGTAACGAGGTTAGATTGCGCTCGGAGAAAGAAGGAAGTTTGGCGCCCCATGTTCGAAACTCAGGTCTTTCGGAAGCAAATGCACTGTATTGAACAAAGTGCTTGTGACATTTTTGGGACTTTTTCACGCCCCCACCCACAGCCATTCGGAACCCCCAGCAGTGATTTGGCGCCACATTGACTCGTCGCCCGGGCAGTTGCTCCCCCTGACCCCCTCGTTACGCCCTTGGCTTCATCATAACAATAGTCTTGTGTTCATGGTGCTTTTGACTGCATATATGCAAGTTTTAAAAAAATAATTGTTGGATTATACACTTTAGTCCAGCGAAGCTTTTTGATTGAATCATGTAAGAAACACCACATATTTCGTATGTTACCGCAGCTGAGACCACAGTTTGACTTGAATCACATTAATAACATTTGGCTCATTGGGCGCTCGAGAATTAATATATAGACTACAGTATTATTTCTAGGAGATAGAGAGCTGCTATATAGACTGTTAAATCAACTTATAGGACAAACAGAGAAAATTCTTGAGATCTCACAGTGCACACAGTCGATGAGAGTGCAGCTTGAAAGAAAAAGAAATATGATGCGAAATCTGTCAATTTATATTTCAAATGATTTTGCGGAATTAGTTAAATTTTAATGCTTTGAACATGTTCTGGTACTACAACTACCGTAAAATACAGTGCTCTGGCTGATAATAACTTTTCATACACATTAATTTTTCTATGATACATAGTTCGCACCAAGTTATCTGTTGAATTATTCTTGGCCTTAAGCTCAGAAACGAAAGCTTTCCTTGACAAACCTCAGACCTTAGGTTCTAATAAACACCTGACAACCTTACAAACCTCGGGTCCTCATACAGCCACCACCACAATGTCAAAATGTTTTTTGGAATTGTAAAAGTTAAAAATGTGATCGTTTTTCATTCAATTTATACTCCATATTGTAAAAATTTAGGGTGTCCTTGTACGTCTCACCTTGTAATTTTTAATTTTTAAAAGAACACTCTTGGTAAACGGCATGAATGCTCATTCACCAATTCGTGCACATAGTTTTGACCACCAGATTAAATTTCCGTCGATTGTTCCGATTTTTCGCTTGCTCTACTTCGTTTCCAAATTTCACCTCTTAATTTTGGATAACAGCTTCATTACTAGGTATAATCTTTTCAATTCATTTAATTGTATTAAATCAGTTTTTGCCTCTTTTAAGTCGGTTAAGCGTTTATTTCACCTTTTGACTGAATCCGTTACATAAATACTAGTAAAAGAGCTTTTTAACGCTCTGTGTATGATCGACCTTCTAATGCACGTCCAAATTAGTAAACGGAACCTTGCACAAACTGCCACTGTGAATAATTGTGCACAATAGATCAATTTGGTCAGATCATTTCAAGTCGGTCAGATCAGATCAATTCGGTCAGATCATTTCTCTGTTGTAAGACCACTCAAAAAACGTCTAAAATATACACCGCTATTAAGGTATGGAAATGTTCACAACAGCCGTACTCCTTAAGGAATGTTAGGAAAAAAACTTTACGACCAGTTTGACAGCATGATGCAGCATCTTAATTTTCCTTGTCTTCTGCTGCAACTTGTTTGAGGCATGTAGTTCACAAAGTCTGATGAGTAATCACCATTTTTTCTCAGCAATTGGCGTTTCTGATCTATTCACAAAATAAATTTAAGGAAATGGTTCATTCATGCATTTTTGTGACTCAAATCACGAAGCAACACGAACGCAGCAAGAGAAAACAACAACATCAAAGAACAGAAAATAATTTCACACGTTGATGAGAGTATGAAAACGTCAGAAACTTCAGGTTTCTCAAATTAATGATCGTGTTCTAACATATTTAATCACAAAGGTTTGGCGAAAATCCATTGGGTCAACTTTTCACCCATCCCTGTTGCTAACACAATAAATATTAATTGAAGACGTTTCACATGAAGTAACTGAAAGGAACAAGATTAATCGAATTAACGGCAGATAAAATAAACAAAACAACAACAAAAAACAAATGGGAGAAAAGCATGCCTATCAAAGCTTTGTTTTTGAATCTGCGGCCGATTTCTAGACAGCGGTAAGTCTTCTGCACATCGAAAAACAAACAACGCACTCATGAGATACTTTCGCCGCAAACCGTTGCTTCGGAAGATAATGTGTAAATCACAGTTTATCCGGCGCGATGGCTGTAACACTTTTTCTAGGAATCTGGGAAGGTCAACTGAATATTTTTTCATGAGAGGAGACGCTTTCAAAAATCTGCCAAATGTTATTTCAGGCAACCATTCCCCAAATTTTAAACCTCCATTTGACATAACCTTTTCGTCGCTGGAAGATTATGATAACATGCTAAAATACTCTCTGTTCACGTTGTGCACATTATAAAGTAGTGTTGAAGTTGCTGACTAGGAAGACTTTTAATCACAGTGTGGTAAACTCTTAATAAACATTTTTCAACAACCTACTTCCTGTTTCTATCTGCAACACGTTTATGAATTGTTATTAAAGGTTTGGTCGCCCCGCAAACTATCATCAACATCAGCTTGTTTTGCACTATTCTGAAATTGCACCGGGGATGTCAAACAAAACTGCTAAGCAATGCAAAACCGACCCAACAACCAACTATTTTGCAGAATGCTAAACCACCACTTGATGCTTGCCAACAGCAGAATGAAAGCGCTGGTTGTTTAACCGAACAACAATCGATGTTGACCATTATCAACGTTATAATGCAGCAAGAGTAACCATTCTCTGTCAAGCACAGCCGCAGCTGCTCACTTTAGCTCACCGCGAAACGAATGTTAAGTCGCGTCTCGGCAAAACTTTTTTTCGCGTTTAGTCATCGGAGTTACGTCCTGTCTTCGATTGTCGTCAGTCAGTCAGTGGAGCAGGTTGTGGATGGACTGTTGTAATGGCGATCGGAAAAGTGCTGGTTTCGTTCGCGTTTCTCGCGCTAGCGCGGGCAGTAACTTTTAACGATTTGTATCCTTTCGATCCGAAATTCGACTCGAGGTTGGAGAAGGGAGACAGTATCAGCTCGTCAAAGATTCCTTTGGCGATTCCGGCTTTCTTCTACGACAAGGAATATGATTACCTTTGGGTATGTTACGCAAATTTATTTTCTTGCAATATATTGGCATATTTGCCTCGTAAACATACATTTTTTTAATTTATTGTAGGCGAAATTCTAAATCACAATGGTCAAGTAAAGAAAAATGTGCTTTGTTATTTTAATTATATGTTTTTGTGGCTGCAAGCAAGCAATGAACGTGTTCGTCTTTATAAAGGATACATTCCACAGTACTTCCATTTTTCTTAATCCTAAAAGATGTTTTGCCTTCTCATAGATAGTACAAAAGAGTAAATATGTAAGCATAGTCCGCAGAAAGCTTTGCGCTGGCATCGTGCAGCGTTATTCAATAACTGAGTGCTAATCTTCTAAGCTGATTGATTCATCAGGCCGTAGACTTTGATCAAGACATGTGACCCTTGGTACGACTAAGCACATGTTACTACCCAGCAGTATAAGCTGTTCGTCTTTTTGTTATGAGGGCAAACATTCAAGCAAAGTCCTTATCTTTAATGACCGAAAATGCAGTCACATTCCATGCATTTCAGCGGGTCATGGTTGAACTTGGCTAACGCTTGTCAAAAAGTATGCAAATTGTAGCTAACTCACAATGCTACCCTGAATGAAAACAACTGTAATTGTTCATCCATCTATGTAAACCTAATTCAAAAGTAATCAGTGTGGTAAACTTAACCTAACAGAACTGTAAAAACAGAAGCCCACTTTTTCCTTCTTGTCTTCTAATCGACAAATATATCTGCGATTTTGAAACAATTTTGTTGGGATTGAGGCAGTTAGACCCGTTCTGCCACTGGTATGAGTCCCAATATTTTACGCGAAACATAAATGAAAAAATCGAAACGGAAAGTCGAACAGTTGTACCAATTCGAGAACTGTCGTACCGTTTACATATCGCACGTCCCTGCAACTGTTTGCTGTTGCTCTTGCGCGGGCGGCGAACTTGCAAAAACTCACTCGATGAATGCCCGACCTACTTTGTCGCGGTCCAACGATCAAGGCCAGCAATTAGCTCGAGCAAGCAGACGTTGTTTCCTGGCTGTTAGACAGGTCGGTCTAAGCGCTGGTTTCCCCATACCCTGAAGCTGGTTTTGGGCATTGCGATGACGTCTTCAAAGCATCATTTCACCTGTACGAGACAAACATGAGGAGCCACTGTTTCGACGAAAGCGTGTGATCGCAATATACTCGCAGTTCTTTGCCGACCTTGCACATGCGTAGCTTACAATACGCAAGGCAATACTCACCAACCCATTAAAAACAAACCTTTGCTGCTCTCTCGCCGTTTGGTTAAAACAAAAACGGTTTCAGTCAACTACACCCAGAGTGAGGGCACGGTTTACACGAGATCTCATTTCATAGAAATGAACATGTTCGAAGCATCTAATTATATTACTTTCGTGAAAATCTGTCTTCAGTTTAACAATATAATTTTTTCTTCACAACTGCGCTCAACAGAATACAAAATTTTCGATAAGCGTTTTTGAAATCCCTAGCTTTATAAGGTAAAAGGTTTGTATTTTCGTAATTGTATTTCAGTTTGAGTTGTTTAAGGTTTCTCGACTAAGTGTGGAGTGAACGTGAAATTGGCAAGAATTTAATGTGAATAGAAAAACTCAAAAATATCCCTGTCTTATGCCTGAGACTTGTAGAAATAGATCTTTGCTGCTTTACATAAGATTGTCATGCGTTTAGTTTTCAGTCTTATAAAGCAACACATTTTTTACAAATAAATGTCTAGAGTGCGTTTGCTTGTGCTCCATAAACTGGTGTTAAGGCTTAAATCTCTCCATTTCGAATAAACAGAAAGTCTGAACTATTGATGCGAACAGGTTATTGCCTTAAAAAAAGCTTCCACTGCTCTCTGAAGCGCTTTTTTCATGAACAATCTTTGCCTGTCTTCACACGTTCAGCACAGTGTGCACAGAAAGCAACTGCTCATAAGCAACAAGTTCAATAGCATGCAGTTGAATGACACTGTGTCGGAAATAATTGAAGGAAAATGACGAAAAATAAAATATTTTTACATGTCAACTTTCACCAAAGAAAAAAAACTACAATGAGCCTATCTAAAAACATCTCATTCAAACGACAGAAAATTGACATCAATGGCCGATCTATCAAAATGGTCGCTGGTCATGTCAAAACAAATCAAAACGTTTGAAAGCGGCACTTCAGTCATTTGTTGTGACGTGCACCTCTAAAAATCAAACGTGACGCCCGAAGTGTTTCAGGCACGAATGGCATTTTTGCGCTTTGCACTGAGGTTGTCCCCGATTCATGACAGTTGCAAACGCATTTTTACTTCCATCACTTCTCTTTCGCCGGAATTCGCATCGTTTGCCCACCTTTCACGCTTCAGTGCTCACGGTCGTTACGTCACTGTTCGTTAGTGGTGAGCAAAGACGTCTTTTGCGTCAAGTCTCCAGAATCTTTTGAAATCGGCCAATGCTTAGTTTACTTCGTCTAACACTCTCTGAAAAAGTCTTTTTTCTTGAAAGACAAAAACGTCGCTTTTTCGCTCAGCGTAACGAATCACTGAAAAAAACTCAGCCTTGACCTTGCTGAGAAAATTTCTACGTAAAATCACGGAATACACATGTATGTGTTCGATATCACCCGTTGCATGACTTCTCAAACCACCTGAATTTCAAGGTTTTTGCCTGAATGCTTTTCACATTACGATAATTCGTTTCAATCAAACAATTACGTCTCTCGAGGGCGACTCCTCAAGGATTGGTAGTGATTTGACTCAACGGAAACAAGTTGGTTTCCATCCTGGTATGTCAGCGTCTGGTCTGATTGTTGTCATTGTGTGTCTTGTTGTTCCTGGTTGAAGCCACGTCGTTGCCTTTGCACCAACTGCGAACTTTCGCAGTGAAACCTCTTTGCGGTGCATCTGGCTCTTAGAATAGACTCTGTGGGGTTTCGCTTGCTTTTTGTAGGTCATTGGATTCAATACGCTGAGCAGCCAAAATGCTTTTCTTTCAGTGTAACGTAACAATATATAACAATCTTCCTTTTCCGTTAAGCTGAAATTAATGGGTTCCTGCACGTCTGTAGCCTACTACTTGATGTGACTGAATATTCCTTATATAACGTGAAATTGCTGCTGATGAAAGTGTGCACTTCATTGGTTCAGGTCATTGTATTCCAGAGCCGGCCCTTACCAAAAACAAGCAACTTTTGCGGTAGAAACAAACTTTACGATTTTCATCTGATATTTTGATGAAAGGCTGCGTCTTGGTGACAAGAGAGGAAATTCTTCCAGACTGTAACCAATGGTGGTCAAGTAGAGTTGGAAAACCTTCGGCGCATTGTAAACGTGGCGAGTAAGAGTCTTTCAAATAGTGCTGACGCGAACTGGTCAACATTAAAAAGCAAATTGTTTTGAATAGCCCCTCCGAAAGTATATGGTTCTTTTGTGGTCGCGCTCAGCACGTGCAGTAAACTATTGCCTTTTTTATTAAACGACGCAGCTGTTCGTCAGGCGGCAAGGCTGAGACCTTGCCGTTAAACAATTGGGTCCACAAGTGCTTCGCACCTGATCTAACCGGTAATTTTCAGATTAAGGAAGGAAATCGTACGTCTGTCAATCTCGCAAAATATTACCGCGAAGTCAAGTCGCGGTGTCGTATTTTCGCATTTAGAGCTCTGCTGCTGCGGTTTAACACAACATTTGGTAGTTTAATTCGTTCATTTGAGACGAGTAATACAATACTTGCAGACATCGTAATTTATCAAAAGATTTTGAAAAATAAAATATCAAGTTTTGCGCTGATTGAGACTTTAAAATGCTTTTCTTCCCAACGTGGTTGGTTTCAAGCAAATATTTTGTAAACTTTTTCTGGCCGTTCGTTTTAATTACATATGTAATTGTTCAAACATTCTCTGGATAGTCCACTAGGTTTAATGAAATCGTGACCTAAAATGCTTCTCTTGGCTTATTTTTCAACCAAACTACATGGAAGATTCTCCGGGATGCATTTCATAAAGCAGCGAAAAACGAACACTTTCGAAGCAACAGGAAAAATTATGAGTCATGTTTGTTTGCAATAATAAGAAATTCGGTTTGGATCCAGTTGATCTGTAATCACAAAAAATGAAATAAACTTTATTTAAAACACTTACCAGTCAATAGATCAGTTAAACTTCTCGTTAGTTCTTAAACTGTTGGACATTTTGTTGTGACATCCATACTATCAATCGGACAAAGTCCTCAGCTTAATTAATAAGTTGCACATTTCATTGAAAAATGATGATGCTCATTCTGCAAAACTTCAAAAAGAACGACATACATGCATGCAACTGCACATTTCACGACTGCGTTCATCATAATATTATATCGCCAACCTCTGCCTCTACTGCTGTAAGCACCCACATATCACGATTATACAAAACTTTGAAATCCGCATCTTAGAAACCAAATCATATATACAGCAAAAATTTAAAAAAAACTTACACCCCAATTGTTCCGAAGTTGATTACACTTTTAAACAGTAGTTGAAAGCTCTAGGTTTTCTGTAGACTTTCGAGGAATCAGCCGGCTATGCTCTCCTTTTATTTTTTGCGATGATTCAAACTTTCACATATCTATATTCAAGTAAATACTCTCCACAGTGGGGGTAAGCAAAGAATCGATCAGAATTTTTGATAGGAAATCGATTTCGCGTAAAATTACGCATCTTCAGTTTTTATTCGAATAGAATGAAATATGTCGATTTTTTATATGTCTTACAGGGAAGAACTACATCTTTTTCTATCATGATATTTACACGGCAGATGATCCCTTGTAAAATTATATGATATTTGACTATATGCGTCCAATTGTTTGCATCGACTTCTCTTTTTTCCTTGACATGTCCTGCATTTTTATTTAGCTTTGCTTCCCTTTTCGTTTGGATTTTTCAAAAGCAAAATATCTGTTGCGCTCTTGGCATCTAGCTTGCAAATACAAATACAGTGTCCACAGGGTTATGGCAAAGTGTTTGTTACTCAGTTGCCATCATACAGGAACATTAGCATTTAAACGTACACAAAATATATCGCAGATTCACACGGATGGATTCGTATCCTTCGAAGCGGACACAACCGACGTTCCTTCGTCAGAATTTCCTTTCCGCGAGGCCCTCCTGGCGCCCTACATGACCGATTTGGACACTACCGAAGTAGGAGAAATTTACTATCGGGAACACACAGACAATGACGTCACGGCACGGGCAACCAGGGATGTGAGGCGTGCTTTCGGCGAAACGGACGAAGTCTTCGAAGCAAGCTCCGTCTTCGTGATCACGTGGCACGGCGTTAGAGGAACTTCCGTTGAAGATGAGGTAATGGAATTTTGACGTCGGTAGAGATATATTTGAACTGCGGAGTTTCTCTCCGGGCTGATAATAAAGAAGCAGCTGTGCGCAGGCCCGTAGCCAGGCTTTGGAGTTTGGGAGAAATGCATTTTTAGGGGGCACGATTTCTGGTTTATGATAAGTTTGAAACAAATATTTCTGGGTACGAAAAGTTTTTGGAGGCAGAAAAAGTAGGGGGCTACTGCCCCAAATGCTACCCCGTGGCTACGGACCTGGTTGTGCGTCATGAAATCCGCAAAATTGAACTTAGTTTTCATCATTCCTGTGATCTAAGCCGGTTTGTTGCTGGTTGATTTGTTTTGTTAAATTTCACAAGAACTTTGAAAATTGACGTGATTTTGAGATAGCGAAAAACCGGCCTTTGTTAACAACAGTTTTTACAAAAGTCTTTTATATTTAATGCTCCCCTTCTTCTTCACCCTTAATTTTGACTTAGCCTGCTACATTCACCTTCCAAGCAATCCTCGCCTCAAACTGGGACAAGACGTTTGCCATTTTTCTGTACCCCGAATATCTCATGGGTGTCGTATCCTCCCATCGCCACAACCAAAGACCAATGTTCAGCGCGAGGTAAAGTTCTGCACAATTTTTCAAGATTGTTTGCAGCGGCATAAAGGCAATCAGTAACCAGAAGTGAGAAAAAATATCAGAACACCATTGAAATTGTTCTGAATATCATAATGTATATTCTGAACAGTTCAAGTGTTGTTCAAGTACTGTCTAGGTTTTTGCATGAGCTTTTTTGTGTTTCTCTTTCATACAATTCTTGGCCGGTATAAATTTGAAAAAGCGTTGGATAAACATTGTCTAATCACGGTGACAAACTGGACAATTTTCGGTGTCCAAGCGTTTCAATTTTAAATTGCGTGAAAGTGCTTCACGGTTAAGTTCATGGCAATAAACGCACCGCAATCCAAAAATGCTCGAATTTCAGGTGGAATCATTTTTACTGATACAAGCATGCAATTTTTCCAGTGCAGTAATTAAAGTGATATTCTTGACAGAGCTGGATTCAATGAAGGGCCCGATCGTCACTTGGAACTTTTTCCTGTGGATGACCTGGTGGAGTACGTACAAAGCAACGACTCGTATTTTACGTTTTACATTTTCCAACAATCAGCAATTTTTTTATTATTTTTTGACACAGGATAATATAAAGTCCTAGCATGCAGATCAAATTCCCTTGCTAAAAGAAATTTGAAGAGCTTTGTTCCTGACACGACCTAAATACTGCTGCAAAATTGTTGTCCATTTGCTTAACCTGCGCTTCCGACCAACGTGCAATAACTTCACAAATTTACTTATGTTTCGGACATAAAACACAGCAGAATGTTTTTGCCTGGTATACTGCTTTCAATCGCACTACTCACCAAACTCTGAAATCGGTAACTCGTTACATTTTCGCTCATATGATCAAGAGCTCAGGGGACACGAATGCAAGGTTGTAGTTATGCAACCTACGTAACGAAACTTTCCGCGCTGTGAAAAAATATTCACCTGCTGCATAACGTAATTTTCTTACAAAACTTGACGAATTCGTTCAAATCTGAAGCTGACTTGAGCAGTGGTGTAGTGTCAAGAGAGTCTGTACCTATTTACCACGCAAACAGACGCTTGTCTTTTATGTTGTTGAGAGAAACACTTACAAACGAGTTTTTTTTGTCAAAGGAAGGCCCCTCACATTTTTTGCCACTGCACCTCTACATAAACCATGGTTTTGATTGGGAATAATGCAAAGTGTAACTAATTCAGGTCGTGAATACTGCGGGTGCTGGGTGAGTTTGTTTATTCCTGTGTTCCGACCCAGAGAAGGATCCTCATTAACTTAAAACCGGTATCTGGTGAACATATTATTTGCGCAGTTACAAGAACACTGATAGGAACGGTGAATGGATCTTCCAAGTCGGAGGAGAAGGTGTTCGTCGTAACCGCGACGTCATTTCCCCTCAAAAAGGGCGTCATCGCAAGCGGCAAGCTGATACCATCATAAATGTGCAGGAAGTATCAAGTGAGCTCTTATCTCAATGCTTAAAAAACCATGGCTGCAAATAAAACAGTTGCAGCATTTGCGAGTTTATGTCGAGTGTGTCACTAATTTTGTTAGAATAGGGCCTAAAAAACTTTACTAAAGCTTGCGACAGGGACCAGGCCATGCACTGCAGCCTTCGCGCCTCCGGACAATTTCTTTACATCTTATGTGAGCAGTGATGTGTGCGGGGTGGAGCAGAGGATGCTGAGCTCTGTTAAAAGGGAGTAGACAAGATTTCAAATTCCTTGTTTCCAATTTAGAGTAATCTGAGAATATTGCTAGATATGGTTACTTGCAACGTCTGTCGAATGTCTCACTAGGAAAGAGTAAGAATGCGTTTTTGCCAATATTCTGTGTTATTTGCAGGCAGATATAGGCAAATTACGCACTATACAAAAATGGAAAAAGAACATTAACATTCTTAGAAAATTAAGAAACATCGACAACAACGAGTGGGATCTAAAGGATTTTAATTTTCAAAAGAAACTTTATCCTGGCTTTGTCAAGGGTGGAAAAAACAAATCGTTTTTTAATGGTGTAGATAGTATCATGCAATCTCAACAGACAGCATTTATTTCCTCGGGGAAATGCAAGATTAGCTGAAGTCACTTTTGCAGAGAATAACAATTTGTGAAAACAGTGTGAAAGAATGCAAAATTAGGAACACATTTCGGTTTTTGACAATAGTGTGAAAAAAATATTTCATGCGAAAAAGTGGTAGGCTCAGGTTGAAACACGTTTTTGCTCCTAATGAATAGGTATCTAATGAATTCGTTTGTTCGACTGCTCAAATCGGTTTGACGTGCAGTTGGTGAAGATGACGACTTTTTCGGCGGCACAGAAGAAGCCACTACGCAACATGACTACTGCGCACGGGAGGCGAACGCATGCCCCGACCCGAACGCGGGGTGCGTCAACTACGCAACCGGCTTCTGCTGCAGATGTCAAGGCGATTACTTCGGCAATGGAACTGTATGCTTGCAAAATGGTAT
>JGI24022J15233_10003469_pt1 | contig 15661 bp, 9 predicted proteins | sample Ectturendosymbi2_FD_15233 | JGI IMG/M metagenome (IMG submission 15233)
GTGGAAAAGTGGCTCTGGTGGTCATTAAAGGGTTTGGATTTTGAACATACTTTTTCCGGAAAAGTGGCGGGTCTAAAATTCGTTTGCGCCCAAGGACGAGACAACTCTGCAAAGCGGTGAACCTTCTTTGAAAATGACCTTATGATTTTGTTCGTGCAGAAAATATCTAACCAACAATGACTGCAATGGAGACAAAGAAAGTGCACTTTTGCAATAACTTTTAATTCTCATAAGTTATCACCGAATAATTATTTTGGTCCCTCGGATTGTTCTAGTTGCACCGCAGGCGATGCAGCTACTTGCATCAAAAAAACTAATGTTATTTGTATCGCGTGATTAATGCAGGAAACAAAACCAAAGCAGCAGATGTTGCAATTTTAAAAACCTACTTTACCACTATATAAGTCATGAGGTTAAAATTATACATCATTACCAAATACTAAAGCAAATATTCAATCAAAAGTCATGTTCCTTTAAAACTTGACATGAGTTGCAAAAAAGTTAATGCTTTTTTAGGATTTTTAATTTGAAAACTTGTTTAAAGACCTAAGTTAATGTGCGAAGAATCCTGTTGAAAGAATGAACTACTTCCGTCAAGAATAACATTCGTTCAAAATTCCTTGTGTCACAGGATAATTCGCACCAAATCGTTTTATCAAGAAGTAGTTCATGAGTTTTGCCTTTCATGAACAGTATGTACGAAAAAAAACATAACAGTTACAGCTATTAACCACCAAAGCTAAGATTTGACTGATAAGCACTGAAAAATGCGCTATTGTAACTTGACTTGCTTCAAAAAATCTTCTCAATTTATGAGAATACAAACGCGCGTTTGTTGATTTATGTCCGGTTTCATGGAAAAGCTTGGTTTCACTGCAAAAGGTCCAATGATTTTAAAGTATTGGTGTTCTTTCTCATCCTGAAATTGTTACCTCGTCTCCATTTACAGTGGTTCGCTAAAAGTTTGTACGTGAACATAGTTTTCAGCAAGTGCAAAAGACACTTGCACCTAAATATAAAAGTAAGTGACACTCTGTAAGACGTTTTTCAGTTGTAAATTGAAGCAAATCACAAATGTTCTTCTGGTTATTCACAAGTATAGAGGAATAATTTTTAATGTAGAGTTTATTTTCAAAACAATAAATCAAAAACGTTGCACAAGTGAAACGTTTGATGAATTGTGAAAGATTAATACGTAAGTAACTGGAAAACGCTTTCTACAAATTTTCCACTTGACAAAACCAGCGCATCCTTTTGTCCTTGGTCAAGCATTGTTGTTGAGGATCCCTGAAACAAAAAATTAAAGTGTTACTCAGTGAAATCTCAGCTTGCTTATTGGTGAAAAGCATATTTTGACTTCATTTGCTTTCAAATACTCGTGAAGAGAACAAATTTTGCAGAAACGTAAACATTTTGAAAAACATGACACGATCAAACTTCCTTAGGCCTTGAATGGTTTCACTAATGTCGCACACAAAGTTGTGACCAGCAACACGAACTTTTGCATTGCAGTGATGTTTGGGTATAAAGCTAACTTCACCTTTTATTATAAAATTATGTTCACTATGTACGTGGTTATAAATACTTGTTGGAAATTGATCATCAAATATTACCTTAAAAATGTTGTAAGAAATAATCGAAAGAAATTACGCTCTACAGTCATTCAGAAGAATTGCTGAAAAAATAAATAGGAAGAACACTCAAGTTTTACTAAATTTTTAATATCGAAGATGTTCCTTACTTGAAAATATCCAATATAGCCATAAGGCGTTGTTTCCGTTGCCATAGCCATTGCCATAGCTATAGCCATAGCCTTGTGGATAGAGGTAATGGTAATTGTTACCCCACAGATAGTTGCCACGCCAATAGGGGTAGTTTCTTTTTCCGTCATACTGGAGATAGGATGTTGTTGCAGTAACAGTTTGAAGTAAACACACCATCACAATGCACATGGTCAGAACCGTAGCAACTTTCATTTTGACAGAAGTTTGCTTTATCAGGCTTCAGCAGAAGATCTTTCTGGCTCGTCTTCTCAACTGGATGTGCCAGAGCCATGCCCACTTCGTTCTATTAATACCTGTGAAGGACTTATTCAGCAAAAAAAATTTGCACGACTTTTTTCACTTGCTACTTCATTATATTCGCGCGGGTATCCAAAAATGTTACACGGCACTAAAGACGATTTTGCCTTCAAGGATTCAACACGTCGTTTCTTGACTTTTGTGCTGCTACCACCAACAATAGTCGTGTTTTTCTATAAATATTTAAAGCGTGTAAAAATCGTACTTTGAAAAGGTTTTTAGTGTCGTTTATATTTTGTTGTTTTCATGTTGGTGCTCAATAATGTGGAAAACTCGTGTTTGATTTGAGGAGACGATGCTGAGCTTTCCAAAACGGTGTTGTTCGTTTCATGCAGTTTTGTTTGGCAGAAGTCAAGAATGAAACGCAATTTCCAATTCCTCGGCAATTTGTTGAATGAGGAACCTGGAGCAATTTCACGATGTCTTACAAAACAAAANTATTTTTTAGAATTGCTAAGCTTTTTGTTGATTCGATTCGGGAACTCTAAACNTTCGGTGCTAACTTTCCCCTTANCCTGTATCTTCAGATTAAAAATCCTTCATTACGTAATTACAAAGTTTAGGCCTGTTAAGTGCACGGAAACAGCATAAAAGCCTTACTTATAAGAGAAATTTGTTATGTTTTTAGCATTCAAACAATGTTTGGAAGTACTGTACAGTTGGTAGACTTCAAAAGAGCGAGCCCACCACCACTCTGTTTACCATGAACACCACCAGGCTGTGTCTTTAAAGAATTTTGTCAAATTTCTTGACTCTTCTCACCGTGCCGTCAGGGCCAGATTAACCATTGGGCAAACCAGGCAAATGCCCGGGGCCTCGCGCTTTTGGTGGCCTTGCGCTTGAATGTCAAAACACTCCTTTACTGGTTTTTCATGTTTTTAGACTGTTCACCAAGTGTCAAAATTGTAGAGATTTTTGATTACTGCGTTTAGTACAGTATATAGGTTAAGGAAACCGACAAATTTGGCATTTATTGCTTTTGAGTGACTTACATGAATGGAACCAAACAGCAACAGGCTTTATGATCCAAGAATGAGATTAAAATCAGCGCATCCATGGGCGTCCGCAGAAATTTTTCCAGGGAAGAAACGTCGAAATTTTGCTTATCCTTGACAGGTTGCTGACGATACAATGCAAATGGACGTTCACACAACGCTTTATTTTTCTACACCATTAGTCTGTGCTGGTCGAACCTCAATTCTCAATCTTTTGTCTGAAATGTTTTCTGCACTTCGGCGATGAGAAATGCTTTTTCTTTTCATAAACTGCCTAATATCCATTTTTGCGAGCGCTTTCTACAAATAAGTCATATTTTAAGACAACGGCCAGAACATGAGCGGTGAAAACCAAGAAAGTTAGACACTCTCGCAAAAGTGTTTCAAGCAATGTGAAGTAGAACTATTTGTTGACAAAGCTATCGGACAACTTACAAAAGTTAGAACACTACGCTGGCGTAAAAAAACTGAGCAGATGAATTACTGTGCGAAAACTCGCCACGGCAAATGTAGCTTTGCTCTTAGTGCTCACTAAGAAGTCATAACTAACCTTAACGATAAAGACGTATTCCCACAAGTCTGCATAGACGTATTCTAACAAGCGACGTATTTTTATACTGTGTGAAAATAAGCTTGCATAAGAGTCGTTTGATTAAGAGCTATTCATTCATTCGGGCACGTTGATCACCGTCTCACACTAACACTTATTGATTTTTCAAAATGGTGGAAGTAGCCTTCTGCTACAGATATATTCATACTTCTTTTCACACAGTATAAAACAAGAAGTTCGTTTCAAAGTATTCTTCGCAATCTAATGCCTTTGCAATTACCGTATAATGCGCTGACGTAACAACTAGTTGCGAAGTGCTTGTCGTGATCGTGAGGGATCAGTTCTTCTTAACCGGGTGAATGAAATTTTTGCAATGGTGAATGAAAGAAGAGGGGTGAATAAGGGTGAATGAAATTTATGTTCCTAATTTTTTGTTTCCATTGATAACCTGAATTTGTCTTATTTTTTTACCCAAAACATATCAGCAATTGTGAATATAATGGTACTCCTGCGCAAAAGTTATCTGCTAAAATCGCAGTACTTTCGAAAGTTTCAGGCGCTTGGACACTCATCAGTGTAGCCTTATCAGTCAAAGTTCAAGATTATCCTATTTGTGAAATTTATATGTTACCAGTTTGGTATTTGTTCCAACATCTAATATTCGTTTATATCTCGGGTAAAACCTGCAGAATGTCTATGAAATACCTACAAAAGCACTTTGTTTGGTGAACGTAAATGTAAATCTATTGATGAACTCGATCAGGAAACGCCAGCTTCATCCGGGGCTGATCCAGGAGACGATAGGGGCGGTCGCCCCCCCTAAAACCTACAAGAGTAACTTTAATCACCATTATTGTTTACAATTCGAAAAACAACATATCAAAACCAATTTCGAATAAGTCTTTGGTCATGGTCGAATTGTCTTATTATTCGCGATTTAAGGCCATTCTGTGGTCCATAGTTTCGTCACAGCACTGTTGTGAAGCATACTTCATCTCTCTCCTACAGTAGCAAAGCTGAAATGCGACTTGACTACCAAATATTACTGAACTCGGCCCCCTAACGTTACTCACTAGATCTGGTTTCATCAGCTTTGCAGTTTAAAGAACCCGGTTTGAAAAGGAACGTTAGTGTCGAGCAGGCCTGTAACCCGCTCGGGACACCAGGAGGGGCGAAGAGTTTTCCGAGAGGGGCCCAAATTTCTTAACTATGTCCAATATTTTTAAATTATGTCCAACACATTTTCCCAGGGGAGGCGAAAAATTTTCTAGGGGGGCTTCGCTCTCCCTGTTACAGATCTGGTGTCGAGAATGCTATTTTCAAAAATTAAAAGGCCAAAGTGGGATGATGATTATGTTAAGTATATTTTTTTTCATGCCAGAAGTGAAAGATCGAACCATGAGCCGTCTGCTCAATACATGTTTTGCTATATTTTAAATAGAGCTATCAGTTTTTGGCACATTCAAAACTGCCGACTCATTTACAAAAAAACGGCATTTATCCAAACAAGCCCTCGCATTTTCTCAAGCACCAGCACGAATATTTGTGCATTCAAACAATAACATTCCTTCCATTCATCAGTCGTAAATGACTCTGCTAGTACAAAGCCTCTTTTTTCCTCTATTTAAATAGCGCATATGCTGATGAAACGAAACAAAAAAACATTTTGCAAAGCTGAGTCTGCATTCAAATTATATTTGAAGATTTTAGCCAGTTTGCTGCATGGCGGAAAGCATGCTGTGGATAAAGTAGAGCAAATAGCGTTGTCTAACAAAACACTCGATGTAGTATGATTATTGTCACAACAGCCATACATCCACAAGAGGGTGAATGGGAATGCAGCAATCAGGGACAGGGTTGAACGAAACCAAAAGGGGTTAAGAAGCACTGCAATATAGATCACGGAACAGTTAATAGGTGTAACTATTGTAAAGCTCCCATTGCAAAACTTCAGTCAAGTAGTACCGTTCAAATTGCTTTTGCGTAATATTTCGTTGAGAACATTTTTCAAAATGGTGTACGTTTTGATCTGCGAGAGAGTGCATATCTTTCCGCATAACATATGTGAGTGAATGGACGATTTGTGCAGTGAAGTGAAGATGGTCACAGAGTCTATGACAAAAATGATTTTTGTGTAATGTCACAGTAGCAAAATGATTGTTTTTTGTCGTAAAACTCTCTGTTTGAACAAATTAAGTAGGCCTACATAACCTACAAACCGCCCCAATTGTCTCTGGAGTGTAGGCTGCCAAATCGTATCATTTTGGACGTTTTTCACCGGTGCTTCTGCAAAGTTCTAACGAGGGCATGTGAAACCTACGCAGTTGCTCTAAGCGTTTAGGGGGCCTCGCGGTCACGACTTTGCCCGGGTCCTCGCGTTTATTTAATCCGGCCCTGCGTGTCGTCCACATAACGTTCGCAAGAAACGTGCTCTTGAAGCTCCTATTCGTTTACTGCACATTAGTAACACCAACTAGCATATAAATTTTTATTTGGTTGGTGTGAGATTTATCAAACGACAGCTACAGTTTTTGATAGGCCAAACAGAGTGGCGTACAACCTTTTTGCTCTTACCTGCCGCATTATGCTTATTTTTATGAATTACTGCCGCCAGTTTGTTCAAGATATTTGAAGTTTTTTGCAGTGCTTCTGTTTTGCTCTTCCCATGCACTGAGCCTAACCTGCTTCCAGACGTCTCTTTGGCAGTTTTTCTACTAAGTATCTTCACACAGTAGACGTAGAGTTTTGATTATGCACAGCCACAACTTATAATTCAAATTACATCTGCACAGCCGTATACATTTTTATCGAAGGCCGAATGATGTAATCCCAGGCATAACTGATTAAAATGCGAGTGGCTGTTCATGTAGCACAGCATGATATTTTAAAATATTAAAATCACTTTATGACTATATTAAAGTAGGAATTCCATAAGATGATCTTGCTGATGGAATAATTTTCAAGCAGTGCTTTTCTAAAGTTACTGTACTATATTTGTGAAATTCACGAAAAAAATGTTGGTTCAGGAACGAAATTTTGAAAAGATCGTACAATAACATTTTCATCATGGTATGCTACACGAATAGTCACTTGCGCAAGAGATCCTTCATGCACAACTACCTATGATGTAGCTGCCATGTGCAGCACTTTTCATGCAGATGGCGGCATGGCCTCAGGTGCATCGCGAAACCCGAGACAGGTCACGCAAATCGCTCCGCGACACAAAAAGTGGCGCAACACTGGCGCAGAAAAAATACCTTACGATTCATTTTAGGTGAAACCATCAAGAAATTTTTTGCTCAGTCATTGTTTACCGTATTTGTATGTAAACAGAAATCAGCTATCATAGCTATAACCTCATCTTCAACATCTTTCCAGAACCAAGCAAACGTTTCACCTTCGCTATCTTTTAAGATAATCGTGGTGGTTAAAAAGAATTAATCAAAACATATTTGTATAATTTCATAAAATTGGACGTGGTCATCTGCCTGTACTGCTCGTGATAGCAACACGAACTTCATAGTTTTAGACTTCAACATTCTAAAAAAGCAAACAAAAAAAACATGCGAGCATTTGGTAAACTGAAATCAGACTAAATATGTGGTACTACTCGTGACTGAAGTAAATATTTCGTATGACACCATTTGTAAAAAATCGCAATGCACCAAAATGAATTTCTATAAGTGTTGAATTGAATCTCAATTTGATTTGTGATTCACCAAGCGAAAACCTCAAGTTGAAATCAATCCACAAAAAACTCATTAAAGCAACTATTGCTGCCGACAAATTGTGATCAAATCTTTAACCAAACAAACAACTGCGATATCAATATTGTGCAGCAAACAAGCTGCGAGCCTCTTTTTCCCGATGTTCAAATGCAGTTAAAAATGTACTTTTTTGTTCCTTTTGTACGCTTATGTAGGAATCACAATTATGGTGTAATTTCAAGAAGTCATGCATGCAGAGATTAGGTGTGGCCTATAATTTTGGATGCAGAGTTCTATACAACCATCCCTGGAGAGCAAGTGTTAGTAGCCACCAAGTTTAATGTAACATTCGTACCTCTGAGGCTCTGTTACGAAAAAACACGTACCTATTTCTCGAAAGATGCAGAAAATCTAACAACATATGGCTACGTGCTTTGATGTAGTCAGATGGTTTGTATTCGTCCCTGTTGTTCGAACACTACAATCGCATTTTACTCTGTGAACGAGTGATCGAACCTTGCAGTGTTTGTTTGATTGATGGCGTGTCATGTCACAATGCTTTCGCATTTTACCTGCGGGCTCGACCAGTTTAGAAATTGGCGCCTACTCTGCTATAGTGTTGTAACAAGTTTTACGTGTTAGCTATCATTAGTGTTAACAATGTGTCTGTAACCCTGTGACTTTGCCTTCAACGCAGTTGCAAAAAGTGTCTGTAACCCTGTGATTCCGCCGGCTCCAATGCCTTGTAAAACGTTCTGTTTTGTCTGTTTTTATCGACCTGCGTTCTGCAGAGTGTGTGTTTAAACAAGGGCTTCGTGTCTGGTCACAGCTAATAAATAAAAAAATAAATAAAAAAACAGGTCGAAAAAAGTACCACTTTAGGCATGGCATTTCGAAAAAAGGTATTTCGAAAAGTACTTTTGAATTTGTAAAATTGAATTTTCACACGAACAATCAAGATTATCATAAAGCATGACAAATTATTTTTGCAAGAAACATGAAAAATTATTAGCTGCAGTTACACTGCTTTCCCCGGAGGAAAAGCCTGTGCAGATATAAGTGAACAGATGAATTTTGGAACAATATCAATTGGACTTGGATTACTGTCAATGGGTGAGAATCTGACGTCTAGGTTGTGGTCCGTGCAGAGGTGGAAGTTAAAGTTTGGAGCACTACAAAGTCAGAATCTATCACTTGTTTGAAACGAGAGGCAGGTTCTCTAAATTGTGGTAACGCATAGACCCAGATGCGTATACAGGATTTCCTTGGGGCGTTAATGTGAAATGCAAATGATAAGGTCACATTAATAAATGCAATATCAACCGTTGCTATGACACAAAATGTTTAGGAGGAAGAAAGCAAGAGAGAAACACATTCTCTCCAGTCTTTCCGTAAACGTTTTCGAAATCTTGAACGATAAAAAATGTATTGCTATTTTCGATCACCAAAGTAAACCTCCAGCAAAACTGCAATCTTCAAACTAAAACATTAAATGGACTGTGACCAAGTCTAAATTGGCAAGCGTTCCCTGAATCTCCCCAAACGCAACGACCCTGCCAACATTCTTTTCCATTGGTGCCACAACGACACAGCGCCGAAACAGAATCTTCCAAAAAGCGCTTGCTTCTCACGAGATGTTCAGCTTTTTTTGTGCGAGAACGCGAAAAGTATGGCGATTTGTATTGAGAAAACACGTCATTTCCAAAAATAGTGATGTTGTATTTGGATAAGAAAGTCGTTGGATGGCATGCTTTTTTCTGCTTGATATGACAGTCATTTAAGATATTCCTGCATGTGGTAACGCTTGGCAAATATCTTCAAAAATATTTAGATACGAGTTTAACAATTTGTAGTTACTCGAGAAACTACGTTACAGCTGATCCATTGCTTGCAAATGTTTGGAACAAAAGTTATATTGCTTATAAGAAATGCTGGTTTTTGCCTGGTATATTTAAAGTTTTTTTGCTGCTTGGTTGCTTTTGAGGCCTTGCTGGTTGATCCTTATACCAGATCTACCTAACATATATTTACATTCAATATTAACCCCAATAAAAGACCCCATGATAGCGGATGTTTTTGTAGTTCCGTATCAACAGCATTACGCGGTTTTTATTAAGTAAAGCTTCGAACTAGATGTATTCAGATTTTCAGTATTCAGGTATTGTGTAGAGTGCATTAATACAAAATACATAAATTTTGAGCTAGAATTGGCTTTGGTTCTCAAATTGTTTAAAACATTTAATAGTGGCCAAAACGTTGCAAAATAGAATATACGTCAATAATTTTTAAAAACGTTTCGTGATATTTATTTGCTGGAAATGGTAGCACTAGAGCAATTTGTTCTCAGAAAATTCTTTTATACAACCTTCCTTGCTATGTTTTGTTTTCTAATAAGAAAAACTTCATGGTAAATATGGAAAGGTTTTGAACAACTAAGTAGAAATGCATGAAATTAAGAGCACTGAAACAACCTGGTTTTCATTGCTTCTCTCCATATACATTCTTCATAGTGTCAGGCACGTCAGTGGGCCCTTTCACATGACCATAGCTAAGGCCTTACGGAATGATTTAAGGACGCCACGACAGCCAACTTCACGACAGCCAAGCATAAGTGAAGCAGAAGGAACATTTTCTATAAAATTTATCTGGGGAATAAAACGCTTGTCGCCTCCGCGAGGAAATAAATATTATCTGTTGCCCAATGCTTTGCCATACGTTATGTGATCAGTGCCCAGCGTGGTCGACCGCGTGCTGAGTAACTACGTGGAGAAAGTGAACAATTGCTGCTTGTGGGCTTTGCAATGCAGCTAATAGTTGAATTTGTATACTCTGTGTATCTTGCAACGGAAGCCACGGAGTTCGAAATGTTGTGCTGCTTTCTGTGGGTTCGCCAAGTGTGTTCTGAGCGAAAAATACAGCTCCGGTCAATAGATATGGTTGTTTGTCATCGACGACTCTAGTTTGGAGAAACAGGTAGGAGCTTGAAGTGGTTAACCTCGTGTCAGTCTGATATGCTGTTGAGAAATCTTGTCCCGGGTAAACCTGCACGTTTAAGCGGTGATTTTACATGGACATGACCAGACCTGCGGACAGTCAATGTTTAAGTATGACGGTACTCAAGCTGTTCGATATTAGTTACCTTAAGCTCATTTTCTATAGTTCAGTATGTGTTTCCAATGTTAACTTGGTAGTAAGTTCTGCGTCGGATTGAATGCAACTGTCCCCAACACAAACGCTTTCTGACTTTCAAATTAGCTGTCCACCCCACCAAATCACACATAACAACCAAGCAAACAAGAGCTGTTTTTTCGAGTAAGCTCGATCATTTTGCTGTGCAATCAATCAGCAAAGTTGTGTTAAATGTTCTGGATAAATACGTATATGAACTCAATAAAAATACACATGAAATGTCCTCGTGATTTAAGTGCTGCAGTGTTTAAAACATGTTACCACAGTAAATACGCGTACAGCAGTGTGCGAAATTACAAACACAATAACCTTTGTGGATAAACTTCATCCTAATCAAGATGAAGTTAGAGCATACTCTAAAAAAAATATTTACATACCTCATGTATTTGAAAACAAGAATGTGTGATAACCGAGTAGACAAATGCGTAATGTTTCCGCGAAAATTATGTGGTATCAAGCACTAGGAAATGAAAATAGATTTGAAAAAATATTAACAAAATCTAACTCTCCCAGTGCAGTACTGAGAATAATAAATACACAATCCATTTCAATTCATCGACCCCGAACCAAACAGTTTTCATTTATATTTAGGCAGCACCTTTCGCAAATCCTGCAAAGCTTGCCATAGACTTACAGGAAACCGATAGCAAGCCCGTAAACTGTCATTACAATTTATGGATTCTTCTGAGCATTCAGCAATTTTTACTTGATCTTATCTTATCTGGAATGTATACGCCGGACCCAGCAACTCAAGCAGGGTGAATCCATAAAAAGAAATGCCCTATCACGAAAATTACAGCAATTTTTGCCTCGTATGTAATTCGTAAGAACAAATTTCATGGCGCCGTTGGGCAAGTCGTTGGTTATCAGCAAATTGCAACTTGCCACTTCTGCTTTCACAAAGCAGATGAAATCATCCAGTGGATGTGCAACAATGTTTTCCTTTAAGGTGCGCAAATGCGCAGTACCACCAGACCAGACAGACCATTTGCGCAGTGAAATATCATTCTCACGCACACTTGCAACATTCCAAATAATGTAAAATAACATTAACATTTTGTGGGCAGAAGAAAAACACTTGAGCATATTGCATAGCCGTTTCAGAAGCTATTTGAAAAAAATGTGTCGTTTGTTCGTATATTGATAAAATTTTATGCTTATTCTAATACTTCATAAAGTTTGCAATTCATTTCGAACTCTGCTAGCTCAGCCTTAAAATATTCTTCCTTACTGAAGCAAACATTTACTCAGTGTAAAATTTTTTAGAGGGAACACTGATGTGCAATGGAATTCATGATACATATTTTCATGTTTTTTCTTTTGCCTTCAGCCAAACACATTTTTAAAGAAATACTAAAATAACTCTGACAATTTTTGTTAATGTAAAGAAAGATCAAAGACGTCAAAAATGAATAAACCTGAGGAAGCACAAAACAATTCATCGAAAAAATAGTTTCGATTGTTCAGGAAATTTTTAGTGGTGTAAACACAGACAAAATTATATTCTTGAGTAGAGCAGTCATTTTTGTCATATAAACGAATGAATTCTGAAAAGTTGATATTTCAGATGGATAATTTTGCGCTTGCATAGCTAGTTTTAAATACGTGACACATTACGTTGTTCTGTTATCAAATTTATATTTAAGTCTACCTGGGTTTTAATGCACTAGATCATAAAAATGTTAAATGATTTAATAAAATATCGCCTGGTAAACCAGTTTGGAACATGCTGTGTAATGTCGATTGTTATGTGCCAGTCTTAAGTGAAGGTGAGAATTGTTGTGAGAACAACTAACAATTTGCCAAAATCATGGAATCTCTTCAGTCAATACAACGATTGTGGGAAAAAACAAGTCTCGCAAGCCTTCGGGGCAAAGCAGTTGCACTGCTGAAGTGAAAACATCGTGTTTTGAAACAAACTGGCTTCAGCGCACTTGTCCCAAGTAATTCAGCCAAATGAATTGCAGTTTTTGAAAAAGTGGAAGCATCCAAGTTTTACCTCAGTAACGACACGACAATACGGAAAGCAATTGACAAAACGATACAACACTTTTATAAAAGGAAACAAAATCTTTGAAAATGGTTATTTATAAAACCAAGGCGAATTTGCAAACCATTCAGCCTTNAACTTGGTAAAGTCTGTGCAGAGTGGTTTGCGCCAAAAAGCATCAAACCAAAAACTTTTGAAAACACGAAGCGTGTATTCTGTACTACCGTCTTTCTAACCGTTCTTTCTGTATCAAGAAAGAACAATTTTTTTAACTCAAAAACCTCTTAACTATATTAAATCAACAGCAAGCAAATCTGTTACTACACATTTTGCCACAATAAAAAACATTCAGTTGTTTCGATTTCAAATAAACCTTGCATGTTGTACTTACTATGAAAACTCAGTGCTGTTTTGTGTAATATTAGTGTAAAAGCATCAATATTTGCAGAAATGCTGTACTTCAGCGTCCGGCATTTTTTGGCTATTAAACGAATAAAAACTTCAACCTTTGCAAGTAAGAGTTGCAAGGAGTTTATCTGACGATCCCAAACAATCCATCACGTTGTAATCAAGAATCACGTGGTCTCTCAACCGGACCCGTTACCTGCAAACCATGTCTCAAGAAGCCAAAACCGATGAGGTTTGAAAGTTTTCTGAAAACAACCTTGCATCGTCGAAATTGGCCTGAAATGCCAAAATAGATGGCATCTGAACATTTCTTGAATGTGGGCTTCGTCATAAGCTGGAAAAGCATACCATGCAGGCGTAGGAAAAGCATCGGCACGCAATTGAAGGATAATTGGTCACGAACCTTGTAGCACACGTGAAGGTGCTGTAATATCGGACAAAGGTCCTATACAGACCTTTTATCAGTTGCCGATATAAAAGATAACAAAATGTTTGTCAAATGATGAAAATCGTGCAGAAATATTCTATTCCCCAAGCCGTGCAGAGATGAAGAAGCATTTCATGAACGTGTTCGCGGAGCACACACACAGTAGTTGCCCGCAACCGCAGTAAGTTTCTCATCACTGAATCTAGACATACTGGTGAGAGAATCTATTTTCAACTGGCTTCATGCTTACTAATCCAAAACCCATTTCTAAATGGCTGATGTCACCTAATATATATGCAACAAAAATCGCTCTCAACAACAAACTCTCAATCAAAATACTGTACATGTAGCATAAGCCATCCAACGCATGTAGAAAACATGATTCGTGAACATGAAACGCATACAAAGCAACCATGGAAAGACAGTTGATGCAAACTTAATAAAAAAAGACACAAGATCAAACCTTAAGGTCGATGAGGAAAACAAAACCACAATTAAGGAATTAAAAATTTAAGCAAACCACGGTTAAGTCTGTCTTCCACCAATCAAACTTTTTAAAAAAGTTGTTTTAGACCATTACTTATTAGCATTCAAGTACAAGGGTCACACTACCATCTGTCTTCAGTTGATTTGTGATATAATGTCTAATTACAGCACCTGTCTCGTTCTTTCCAAACTTTTCCAAAAGCTAGAATGAGCAGTCCATCTAATAGCAACGTTTTATAGTTGTTGGGGCTATATATTCTTATTTGCCCTAAGAAAAGATGTTCACCTAAATGTGATTTACAACACTATGTAGATCATCGTTAGCTCAGCATAGTCCTTTCTGCGAAATTGTGGAACTTCTCTTTCAACGCATGTGATAGATTTTCAATGGTTGCCACGCAATATGCTTGATCAAACTCCTCATCCAAAGGTATAATATGGGACGGCTGTTTGTTGCCATCCAACTGCTTAAATTATTTTTCAGATCATCAATATACAGTTGGGCGTTTTACATATAGTTTAACTAAGACAGTGGCGTTGCGATGCCAAGTGCCACCCGGGCCGACCATAAGAGTGCCACCCTTTCCACCCCTCAAATTTGCTGACAAAAATATGAAATGAAAAAAGATCATGTTTCGTGCTTGTTTAAAGATAAAGCATGAACACAGCATTTTGAAGATCACAATCAAACACTCACAAACTGAAATAGGTTTTGTTTTAGATTGTCGATTATGAGTCTTCCTTTTTCTGCTTGTCGCCACCTTCCTCATCATTACTTTTTCCATGCTTTTGCTTTCTTTACATATGTATACGCAGACCCGACATGTTTCGTCAAATTTTCTTCCCTTAGTCTCCGTTAAGCCCACCGTATGTTTTTTTAATAGTTTACTGATTCCAGGGGATCAAACGAAAAACTTAAGTGATGTGATGGCAGCATACCTAATTTACAGATACATTTATGTATGTTAATATTTCGTGTAGTATCTCTGTCTTTAACTAAAAAAGTATATATGCTGCGTATAACAGGCTATAACAATAAATACGATAATACAATCTCAGATGTAAAGAAAGTTTCATTGTTAACTTCACATTTCAATAGTGGTTTAAAATCCTTAGAATATACAAAAGGCTGCAACCGTTAACTCTGTCGACACTTGCACGGGGCCCTCTGAAGGTGCTGGGATCCATTTTGATAAAATAGGTCAAATAGGCTTAAAACTGGCTCTGGTTGAGAAACGTTTGACTTGCAGCGTTCATTATGACCTGAACGCTTGGTCCAGATGTTGGACTTCTTCCAATTACACGTGCATAGTGTTAGTTATTGCCTTTATTCGTTACCACCAGAACGATCGCCAGAAAGTCTTCAAGTGGGGGGACTTTCGGTCAGGCCCGTAGCCAGGTTTTAAGGTTTGGGGGGGCACAATACATTTTTAGGGGGGCAATATTTTTGTTTTATTTTATGTTTAAAACAAATTATTTCATTAATTTTCAGCGATTAACAGGGCAGCATATTGCCAGTTGTCTGTTTTCAGTCTGATCACATACGATTTGCGATTGTACCGGTATGCTACGTTCCGTGGGCAGCCAAGCAATGGAGGAAGACTCCAGCGCCTTTTTCAAATTTTCAAAAACGATGACTTTTTCCGGAAAGTATCCACACAAAACTAAGAGCATTTGTTTGGTAATGTGCTTTTCTTCAGAAACAACAAAGAAAACCAACATGAAAAAAAATTCGCCTATGCTTCAAGCAGGCCCGTAACTAGGGGGGGTAAAACCTCCTTAAAATTTCTTTCGCCCCTCCTGGAAAACGTGTTTGAGATAGTTTGAA
>JGI24022J15233_10003483_pt1 | contig 15636 bp, 5 predicted proteins | sample Ectturendosymbi2_FD_15233 | JGI IMG/M metagenome (IMG submission 15233)
CCCCCCCTTCGACGCTAAAATAAAGAGGTGTTGACAAACTCTGAAACAAGCCTCAAGTATAAATACAGCACCTTCGACGCTCATGCAAATGAGGATAATTATGTACATATACGGCAAACCACGCTCGACCAGTAGTAAGTTAACTCGCATACCCCACAAACCTGAGCTGTTTAAACGGAACCAAAACTTCAGGCTCCGGATCCCCCATGTAAAAGTATCTGCTTTGGCTCCAGCTGCAATCATTATAAATTGCATGGACTCGGGCTCCGATTCCACAGCCCATCTATCTGTGTCATTCGGTTTGCCATTATTTTGCAGCATTATAATACAATGTTGCACTGCAGTTTTTGTGTGATGTCCTCTTGTCACGTTTTTTTCGTTTGTTAATGTTTTGTTGCTAAGCTATTACATCTTATCTTAGCCGAATGATTACTGTATATCAAGCAGTTTTGCTAATTTCATTTAACACATAGCCATTTGGCCTGCCGCACACTGTAGCAGGTATCTGGCCGAAGAAGAGATATTGATTTACCCTCTTTACACTGCACTGTTATCGGATTCGCGTTGGATTGGGAATCCCATAAATCGCTCAAGCACGACCGTGAGTGTCTCACCGGGCTGCTTGAGCGCGCATTTTTTTAGCCATACCGATTCAGCGAATCCAACCAGCAGAGGTAGGTTGGAAATCCGATGATACGGGATTCGAGCGGAAGAGGTTGGGTGGTTTGTATTGTCTTGTGCAACCTTTTCTGTGCTTGTTTGATGCTAAAACCACTACCGTGGAACAGATGAGCCTATTCAAGGTAATCTGTAGCAAAAATGACGGATTGATTTATTTAATAGTTTTGCCTGTAGGCTAACTACACGAGTACGCGTAGTTAGGGAAACAATCAGCAAAATTGAATCGGTTGAGCAAACTGGAAGATTATTCGGTAGGTTACAAGACATCAGATATTGGGCTGAAAGACTATTACCCCAATACTGATTAATAGGTTTTAATTACACCTTGGTATAGTAGAGTGATTCGAACTCTGTGCAAAATATGTAGCCTAATATTGAAAGTGGATGACTTCAGCATAGGCTACACTTTGAACTTTGTATCCCAGTTATGTGGCTGTGATTTCCTCAGTTCATAATGGAACATATGGAGTAGCATAAAATTTGGCATAAAAGTTTGTGGAATAGGATACAGTTGCAATTTGGTGAAATGCAGTAGCGTGCCTAATGTTCATAGATTACTACTTACAAAGTGCTGTGAATCCTCATATTTCACACTCTGTTGTAGTGCACTGCAGAGAACAGACTGGTCAATGATCGTGACTGAAATCAACAAAGTGGCTTTGTAATGTAAAACTAACTCCCATTTCCTGTCCTGTAGAAGCTGTTCAAATTCTATTAAAGGTCATTTAAAGACTACAATTACGATGCGACGCGGTTTTCATGATATCATCGCCCAGCAGTTCTCCCCGATTTTCTCTGCTAGCTGTTATTTTTCGGACAACACTGAATAAAATCACATCTCGGCGATTCCAACAACACCTACAAAAAGCACCTTTGTGTAGTGGAATCAGCTTTCACCTTTTCCTTTTAACCGATTCCCCAGATTGCGCAATACCATAGGCCAAGTGCACGAAGCAAATCTTTTGAGTCCTTGCAGTGTAAAAACGCCACAATATCGAGTTCGCAAGTGCGTTCACGAAGGTAATTGCTCACGCGTCAATCCGATAACAACGCAGTGTAAAGTGGGTAAGTGTTAGCAACTCATGGATTTATTTATTGGGTGTTGCGGAAACGTCCGTGAAACGGACATGGAAAGTCTCTGCTGGGGAATATGCCCCCAGACTCCCCTAGCTTGGCATTACCCTATTCGGGCCTCACTTTTCACATAACTCATGATTTCTGTGATTTTGCCTTGATGCCCCTCCTCAAAATTTCTGCGTACGCCATTGAGTTGGGCCCCGCAAAAGTGCTTACAATCGGGCCCCGCACTCGCTAAAGCCGGCCCTGGCCCCCGCAATGCACCCCTGTTCCGGCGTCCCTGAGTAGAACTCTTAGAATTAAACTTTTGACATTAATTTCATCCATTAAAATCTAATGTTCAACCTGAAAAATTGATTGTGGAAAGACTGAGCTAAGTTGCATCACATAAAAAAGTCACAAGACAACAATCTCCAAACGATCAGGTATGCAGAAATGACATTGTAGGCTAGATGGGTATGTATGCAGGGGTCAACAAGGGGAGATTGAAAGGATGCATCCACCACCTGATAAGAGGATATCAATGGAGATTTTGGTAGGGGTGGGACTGCAGGCATGATGCGCAGTAGCATTGAAAAGATTTGTAGCTTTTACAAAGAGCGGAAATACGCAAGAAAAATATTTATCGTCTTTGTAACGTTAAGCAGATTAAAAAAGACTTCAAATCGCGCTTTAAATCACACCTCTTATAAATTGCATGAAAACTGATGTTTTCTACTATAAGAATGATGTGCACGTGCGACCAATGCGATTCAGCATTTTGTACACTCCAACTGACAGCTCTGATAAAACCCAATTGATGTATTAGCGTGATTAGTCTTGCTTTTATAACACCTCTATAAACAAGATTGGGAATCTGTATTTATAAAACTTCTGCATCGACCCGATGACTTCATTGATTTCACATTAAACTGTCCCCCCCACATTTTACAACAAAATTGCGCCCATGGGTACGTACGTATAAATAGAGCACCGCTGCGGTTGTCGCAAAAGATTTGCTCTAGCAGAGCTGCCATCAATCTGGAATCAAAAAAAGGACAACCGGGAAGCAAAATATGATAAACAAGGAACAGAAATCGCTGAACGAAATGTATTCAGTCAACAATCATATTTTGTACTAGAAACGTTCGGCTTCAGCAATGCTTTATCTTTTGAGATTACCTAGCGCATCACCCTGTAGTTCTTGTCTAAGTCTAATTTCACTTGTAGGATGGGTCTGACTGTCCTTTCGCTAAAGCTGTGTTACGTCGGCAACCAAAATGAAACATGCCGTGCAAAGTCATCTGATGCATGCTTTACATTCGTATCAGCTTGGGTTCCAACGTCACCTGTGTCAGTTTTTGCTGAAAAGGGCATTTATTCTCTAGTTGTCAACTGCCACCTAGGTCAGTTGCAACCCTGACAACTGCCACTAGGGCAACTGCCACCTAGGACAATCGCCACCCAGGATAACTGCTACCTAGGACAACTGCCACCCAGGACAACTGCCACCCGGACAACTGATGAATGATTTTTCATGATGGAATGTTTCCGAATAATGTATACTAATGTCAAAAAGTTGTTTTAAACTACGGATGGAGTATCCAGTGCCCCCTTCGAAATATAATATTTGATGCTTCAGTTTGAACGTCTGTTTTCTTAATTGATACCAAATACAATGAATCAAAAAAATCCAGTAGTCAAGCAATATTTTGAAAACATAATCTAAATACAAATCAGTTTTGTCAAAAACTGAAGCCTTTCACGTGAGGAGTATGCAGCTATTCTTTGAGAAGGTAATTTAAAATAAATGGCGTCATCATGCAAATTGTTCCAAAAGTGCGTACTCACTGGAAAAAAAATATTATCTTAGCATACCTCAGAGAAAGCCCTCAAGGCGTTTAATGTATAGAAAACAATGACACCATTGCAGAAGGTCACGTCTTCCCCTCCAGACAGGGAAACTGTTATCCAGAAAGACTTTACGCTCATGGTAAAATGATTAGGATTATCTCACATTGAAAACATTTACAAAGTTCTTCACTAAGAGTTTTGATTAAGGTACTGACTGACCTCTCAACATGGAGAGGCCATTTTCACCATTTATGGTCTTCTAATAAAAGTAGTTCTTAAACATAACCTTCTAACGAACGAAAACCACGCCATAATTAGCGTTCCCTTTTGTTTGAAGTTGGAAAGTTCTATCCAATGCAGACTTTCAATGAGTCCAGACTCTAAAGACACCCTGAAACCAAGGCCGTACCAAGCAATCCTTGACCCCCACCGAGGATAGCATTCGAGAATGGCCTCACATAGCACAAGCAAATCATTTTCTGGAAAACTTGTAATTCTTTCAAAAAAGCTAAATTTTGGTACAATTAGTTAGCTTTTTAAGGTTATAAATTTTTAATAAATGATTTTTTGGAGAAAAAAGTCACCATACAGGAGTAACTCTGCCTGGGACATTCAAAAACATGTTTCTTTTCCCTGATTTTGATGAGCTGTGATGCAGCATGCATTACTGTGCGCTCATTACGCGAAGGTCAAAAAACCAAGTTAGAACATTTAGGCTTATTGATATTGACTCCATACCCGGCACCCAGATACTATTTCTGAAGATTTTTTTATCACATGCTTTTTTCGTCAACATTTCCTGGCCTAGTTTTTATCGACCAACGATGGAAGTGCTTTTTTAAACCCACCTACACTGGTGTTACAGCTATCTGCATCGCCTCAAACTACTGATGCAAGCACAGGAGAAAGATGGTTATTCGGGGCATTAAACTAACGGGAAAGCAACCAGCAACTATAGAGATCCCTCACTGAGTTCACTCTCTTGATACTAGGTTGCACTACCGTTATACGAGTGACTTTCGATCATTCGCTTGTGGTGACTATCAGTGTCACTTATGGGCGCCATCTACTGGTGGCCATTCATTTACATGTGGCGCCCTCTCCAGGCCGTGACACACTGGGTTTACTTCCAGTCAAGCGCGTTTCAGTGCATCGGTTCACGTCACAGACTTCGCCGATTAATATGCGCTGTGCATTCAGTATCCTGCGCAGGTTAACGTGATTCGCTAGTCTTCAAATACCAGAGCGCTACATTTCTAAACATTCGTTTTGAACCGCTCTAATTTTTCTTGGCAGTATATTGTCATTTCATGCCACTGTAGCCATGCGACAAAACAAAGCAGTTTATTTGATTACGTCACAGTGACTTAAATCCACATTTTTGGAAGGCGGTTGTTTATCCAGAATGTAACATTACAGACTGCGTTATGATAATAATGCACGGTGTCCTTCAGAGAAGCCTTGTCAAGAATCTGCGAGAGAAGCTGAACTTCAAGACCAGATCGTCTTACAAAAGTCGATGAATTAAAAATGTTTTTCAAAGAACGACGATGTCATTTGGTGCCACGTGGCTGACAGATATGAGCTCCTCTGGCAAATAGCATGTGTGATTTATCATCCCCCACATTATATTTAGTTGAAAAATGGTTTTCATCCATGACCTTCGTGCTCTCATAGCAAAGAAATCGCTTATCAATTCAAAGTTTACGTTTCCACTTTTTTGCAATGACTCCTAATGTTGCTTAGCTTTGTGGAAGTCACCAAGCACAGCTGTCAGCCATAGAACTTTCTTCGTGCCGATACTAAGATAACATGCACTTTTCCAGTCAGTAAACCCTCTTTTACGAATCTTCCTATCTCTCCAGATGTAATTAGCTTGTACATGAAAGAGAATAAGATTTCTTTACTTTCTGAATAACCTAGCCAATTTTTTGCATGTTGCTTTTTTGTGAGTTGATGACGTATACAAAATCGCTGGCAGCTTCTATATGCTTTTCCATTGTCATACACTGGCACGGATGTAGGAAAGTCGCTATTGCATGTTGGATTCATCACTTCCCTTGGCGATGGAAGTGTTAATTATTTCAATTTCCTTAAAAGCATCCCGGGCCGCACATGCGGACCGCGTGTTTCAGACGCCTGATATACAGTGTACACTGTCAAGACCGCAATGATTCGTAATAAACTATTTCGCAAGTTTTTGTAAATACGAAAACAAAGTACAGTTCCCGAGTTACCGTGTACTTTGACTTACGGTTACGAGTTTGCCTGCCAGAAACAGTTCGAATTATTGATAAATTAGGTAGTGTACTGTTATCTGCTTACACGCTGTGGCGCCATCTCCAGGTCGCCACAGTGGTAAGAAGCAACCCCATCCGTTTCACTGACGTCAGCTTTGTGCAATGCAACATCATTCATTGTCATTTTTCCTCATTACTAATCCTCTGCGCTGCCTGGACGGAAAATTGATGCGACATACAATTGGGGTCCGCGAAGTAACAGACTCATAAATGGTGGTCTGTGGATCAAACAGTTCGGGAAACCGTGCCTTAAAACTTAAATAACAAATGATTTTATACAACTGGGTGGAAAAGCTTACCAATCGCGGTTGCAATCACATTGTTAAAAGAACATTCGGGAAGTTGGTCATCAGAATAACAGAGGAAAAGCAAACATATTTTTATAAAAAACAAAAACATGCACTTTTCTACAAATATACAAGAAAACAGACCAGAACAAACGATGCGCAGAAACTAAACGCGCATACAGTATTTACAGTACAGTTATCAAGGCTGTGCTGAAATGATAATACAGACAAACCAATCCTGAACAACGACATACGCTTTCGAAAACCGACTGCCTCAGACGTTGCCTACGACCTGCCCCAGCAGTTACTTTTCCACATGGTCTTTTACAAGTATATTTACTGAGAGATTGATTAAATGCGCAGAAACAGTAAAAAAACAGTAAATGCGCTTCGCAACCGAAGCAACAACATTACATGTGCAAACCAGATGAAAACTGTTTTATTTTACAACATAACAGGTACGGTCGCTGCCAAGTGTTTGCAACCTTCATGACTACCCAATGATGGCGGACAACGCACAGATTTGGGCTTTACCCTCTAAAGCAGGTGTTCCCAAAGTACTCCTAAAATTTCTTATGACAAAAAGGCTGAGGAAAATATCAAAATATATACCAATAGGCATATAATGATTTTGAAAATAATGTTCACTGATACATGTGTAAATATTTCAAAATGAGTAATATATACACATATTTTTCCCTTCTGTTGCAAACCTTAAATGTACCCCTACCCCCAGGGGTACATGTGTCCCAGTTTGGGTATCCCTGCTCTAAAGTCTGAACTAGTGGCTCTCAATCTTTTTCTGATCACGCACAACCACGTGTTTTTTTCACTTTCGCTGCGTACCCCCTGTTATAAAACTTAATTTGCTCAAATATACTTCTGATTACTAAAATACAAAAATGAATTAAATCAAAAACAATTTATTGCGAGGTCTGCAACTATTAACTTATGAAACAAGAGCTGTTTAACTTAAGCGGCCGTGGATAACATTTAATGATACAGTGATTCGAAGTTTCAGACTTGAAGCTTGCAACAGTTGCAATGATAGACTCCATAAATCAGAGGTTCTCAACCGGGGGGAATTTTGTATTTTCAAGGGGGGAATTTTACATTTAGGATTTTGTTTAAATGTAATATAGTTTAAGCATGCATTAGTAAGTGATCTTTACAAACCAAATTTCTAAGGGGGGAATTTATCTATGAATAACGGTAAAAGGGGTGCATGGGATAAAAAAGGTTGAGAACTACTGCCATAAATCTATCTGCCACTGAACTTCGCAAATGATCCGGAAGCTGCTCGCGTATTATCTGGAATTCCCTCGTGTACCAGTGTGACGCATAGCACAAGTAGAGAACCACTGCTCTAAACAAGATGCACCTTGCTTTTCGCAAACATCCTACCGAAAGAAAAAACAAACTTTGCGGAGATAACTCAACCATGAAGACAAGCATCAGTCAAAACACGATTTATCAAGCAAGCATTGGACAAAAACGTCTTGTTTGCATAAACAACTCGCTGATCAGGGCATTTTGTCCAAAAAGAACATTGACCGCACAGTTGGGTGCTTCGCTCGAAGGCAGGTACAATATATGTCAGTGGGGACAACGCAAAATTGGTGCAGAAACAGACGGTAAAACAACTTATCTTCAAGTCTCATAATCGCAAATCCACAAACTGGTGCCGAATAAAATTTTACAATTTTGGTGCGGGTCAACGATCGGCATACCGCAGAGAGTGGCTGCAAGTTTAGCGCATATAACTTCGACAGAATAGCACTCTAAAGAGCTGAAAGGACACATCGGATATTTAACATAAAGAAGGCTTATTTTCAGAATATGCTAATGAGTGATATGCAGCCCACAACGCCGAACTACAAAGCAAAATATAATGAATTACTATTACCGTTCATAGCCCTAGCTCTGCGCAGGCAAACGATGCAGAGCGCAAAACACATAGTCGATAGCCACTCTCATATGCTCTTTCTAACGTGCACACATTTGCATTAGCATAAATGCCAAGATGTGTTTAAAATCCATTTGTTCGAGGAAATAGTATGACTTCTAGCAACAAGTTCACCTTCGGTATTTTTAAAATAGCTAAAAACTTTCACACTGAGATCAGTGTTCCCTCTAAAAATATCTTACACTGAGCAAATGTTTGTTTTAGTGAGCATGAATTTTTATGGGTGAGTTCAGAATGAATTACAAACTTCACTATCATTATAATAAGTGTAATCTTATCAAAATACGAACAAACTACACATTTATTTCAGATAGCTTCTTATTTTGGTGCTTTTCCAATGTATATACACTTTAACCAGCTTTATTGCTGAATCTTAATAGGTAGTTGGAAATAATGTTGCAAGTGCGCGAGAATGAAATTTCACAGCGCAAATGGTCTATTGGGACTGCGCGTTTGCGCACCTTAGAGGGAATATTGCCTGAGATACTAAGCCATCCGGAGACTTCAACCTATGTTGATAATTGAATAAAATTTGGGTGTGTAATGGTACAAGTAAAATTGCAAATATTAATGAAATTTCTGAAGACCAGAGTGAACGCATGACTCCAAAATATTTGCAGTGCGACGTGGATGAACTAAACATGATGAGTGGCTTCGCCTTGAAGCAAATTCTTTTTACAAAAAGGAACGGCATGCCTCAGCACTTAATTTGCATGGATTTGTACCTTGTTATCGTACAACGTAAGAATCTGCCGGATGAACAGCATCCAAATTACTTCCGCACGTTAGGATGCAAGCTCTGGAAGGCAACACGAAGTTTGCGGATGAAGACGAAAAGGGTACTTTGATTGGAAGGAATTCTTTCATTCGTGGGGCTTTAGTGGAGGAGTAAAATTCATAGCTAAAAGTTTACAGGAGCAATAGCAGAACTGATATGGCGTGACGCACTTGTTTGCGAAAGATATATACTGATTATGATTAGAGCATAGCGAAGTTTTATTTACAAACGCAACAGGTGAGCTTATTGTTGTCGCCGCAACGCTTCACAGATTGAAGTACACACTGATTTCTAGCAAATCGCCACAAATAGGCAGTACATCACATTGCTGTGAGAAAGTCGATTCGGTGAAGTGTGAATCTGCACAGGCAGACAAGGCATTTTACAAAACGTCCAATTGCTGGACTTGTGGTGTTACAAAGAAACAGGCTACGAATGCCGACCGTGTGTCACCGTAAAGTCGGCGTACATAGGCTTCTACATGAAACTTTAAAATCCCTTAGGAGCCATACTGCAAAACTCCTTGAGCTGTTGACCGCCGACATTATCACTATGTAAGGCGCTTTCTGCCACCAGACAGCAAGGAGACAGAGAAAAAAACAAAAAGAAACGGAAACACGAAGTAACGCGGGAGTCACGGTGCAAATAGTGGTTGCAAATCACCCTGTTAAATCAAACAACACATGCACGAAACTATTTATCTTTTCAAGCCAAATGCTAACACAAGCAAACCACCACAACTTTACGTCTTCGAAAATGCAAGCGCTGTTACAAATAAACAAAGCATCTTAATTAGAGACAGCTGACAAGTAAAACTTTCACTGACAACGACCTTGAAGTGCATTCATATGTATAAGTCATCATTGTAACAAGACGCTTAATAATCCACTGCATAATATTACCGCTACGGAAGTTTTCAAAAGCAGCAGGTAATCGGTGCAGCTTTACAAAGTTCACGATAAGATCGCAAGCATGTCATTTACGTCTTCTTCCGGAGATTCTCGAAACGCCTCGAAAGATCATCAAAATCTACATCATCATTCCCATTCTGAGAATTTCTCGAGCCAGATGATCCGCCTCCAGGTAAATTAGTTGGAACTGACGGGAGGTTAGGTATTCCTGGTGAAACACTTCTTGGCGCAGCAACTGGAGCATTGCTGGATCCAGGTGTTTCAACAGAATCCTTGTACGATGGCAGGGTCGGAGAAACGCCTGATGGATCATTTGACAAATCTAACTTTTCTGAACCAGCAGGCTGTTTCGTAGGAAGTTCAGGAGCTTGCCTGTTTCCACTTTCATTAGGATCCACGGGAGAATAGGGTGGTAAGTGGTTGCCGGAACCCACTCCAGAAGCACCAAAGTTTTCATTTGCATAAAATGTTGGGGCAGTAGTTCCGTACGGAGCACTGGCGGCAGCGGCATAGCTGAAAGAAGGCACGGGAGCAATGGTTTGTCCACCACCACCTCCACCACCACTGTTGCCTCCACCCCCAAAATTAAAATCTTTGTTGAAATCCATGAAATCAGTGTCAATGGCTGGCCGGTGCTCTTCCAACTCTTCAGCCATTACCTTGGGATCTGGTGTGAATTCTACATTCGCTGCCTTGCAAATTTCAATGAGGTACCTTTCAACAAGTATCTTCTTAGGTGGTGATGGGTCAAGCTTGCTCATCACACGCTCACAAACTGTTCCCACTTCATTGGACATGCAAGCCTCAACATATTTTTTCCCATAATATGCACCAAGCATGTTTTGAACAACTTTTAATTCTTGACAATATTGCCCCAATCTCGGTGCAGCCCACAGCAAGGTTGATATTGGAGTTTTTAAACTTTCTTCAAGAACCTTGGATTGCTTCATCAGGCCAATTCTTCCTGCAAGTAAATCAGCATACATCTCAACTAGCTCCATTGCTTCTACTAGATAGTCTTCTCTGATAATGTGCTCAACTCGAACACGTGCTCTATCCACTTTTGCATTCTTCACATATTCTGCAATTTCAGGTCTAGCTCTAAGAGCTAGATCAGTTTTCTTTTTTTCCATAAGTTTTAGCCTTGTCACAACAAGACCCAAGTTTACCTTCAGTTTTTGCTCATTAAAACGTGGAGCAAACATTTTGGCACTACTATACCTGGAAAAAAGTTAGTTCATTTAACTTGTACTATACTTGTTTTCATACGACCTAGGGGCGAATTTCTTGATAAGAGCTGAAATAATTGGGTCAAAGGTATGATTGAGACAAATTAAAACCTACTAATATGATACCTGCTGCCTGATCACTTGCAATAGCAAGAAAAATGAAGTGAAGTAAGCATACAATCATCTTAAAACACCTTTTTTGGGCTTTAAACTAAATTTTAAATGCACAGAGATGGTATAAAAAAATTCACTACATCATTGGACAAAATAGTGGTCTAGAGAATTTCCAATAAAGCCATAAGTTACGCAGTGCAACAAGTAAGTTGATGAGAATACTGAATCAATCAGTTGTCTGGAGGTAGGATGCAATGAAAAACATAAGGAATTCGTTTTTTAGAAAGTCTACATACATCACCAAAAACACAAGGGCACACACTTCCTTGTTTTTGCTGGCTTGAATCTGCCAGTGGCAATATGTGCATCAGTAGCATATCATCCTCCAGCTAAATTCCAGGGACACTGACAAGTTTAAGGCACAGAATAACGAGGTTCAGTTTCAATAGAAGTCACACTCAACCTAACAATGATTAAAATTTCTTAAACAGTTTCATCATTCCCAGCAAGAATATAATGAAAAGATGAAATGGAAAAAAAGTTTTGGTTCAAAAACACAATACCAACAAATCATTATCGCATGCCAAAGTTAACAACTTGGACTACCAAAGCAAATTGCACTGGTCTGTACTTCTAGATTATATCGGAAGTATTATCCCACTCCTGTCAACATTCCATGAGGGTTGGAAATTATTTGCAACATGTTATGTTGTGTACAATAAGGCAACTATACTGAGCATTAAAAACAGGAAAAGAAACAGCTGTGCACAAAGTGTTTGACAGAGAAATGCACCTGAGAGGTTGTGGAGTCAGATTTGAGTAGTTGAATTGGTGTCATCGTAACTCAACTCTATTTGACTTCAGATTGCTTTGTAGGTATGTATACAGACAAAATTTGTCACTATCTAGTCAAATTTGTCTAATATTTTCATGCAATCATCAAAATATGTGTTCAAGCCGTGGTTCCGAAACTATGAATTCTTCATACACCAACCCTATGCATAAAATCAAATGACACATTCACACAATTCCACCAGTCAGCCAACATTGTCAACTGTTCATTTCAATAAAGCTGTTTTTGAAACACAATGCTTGAATTGTATTTTTCTCAGATAACATGACAACAGTTATTGAGACTTGTTGAGCCTTACAATATGAGAAATTTGTCATATTAATGTTGCTTCAATGGAATAAACCTGCACTTTTGGTGTGACATCAAAGTGGGCCTAAACCAGTTATGCCTAGCTACAGTGCCTTACTAGGCTAAAACCTATGTCACTATCTTTATGAGGGCCACACATTGAATGACTTACTTTTATTTCAGCAAAGTTCAGTACAAAACTATTGAAAGCATTTGACCACTAACTGCCATGATAATGACTGTACAGTATTTTTAATCACTCCAAAACAGTGATACAAACATGACAAGCTTAGTGCTATTGGAACAACAAGGGTATAATTAGAAATCAGTTTAGTGCAATGGCATGCACCAGTAGACATCAGAAAACTATAAATTAATTTTTCACCAAAGCGTCAGTGGACATGAGAAAATCTACCAGATAAACTGGCACTAAAGACCATTACATTGAAAATGTCAAATTTAAGATTATATATCAAAATAACTGGAAGTTGTCATTCGATTGTACATACACAACACAATAATGAAAAGCTTACTAGACTGCACAAAACCTTCAATTAGGTGGCATGTGCCCACGGGTTTGATATAGCTGGGCTAAACCTCATTTGGTCATATTGTAATCTAGCAAATATAAACAGCAGATGAGACTTAGTTAGGCCTAAACTGCATAACCAAATGATCACCATTTGGGACTTTGTCATCATGCCATGAAGAGAATCTGGGTTTATGTTTTCAGCCATTTTCCGGTCACAGACTGAAATTTTGCTGAAAGGACTGAAAAAAAATTAAGTCAATTCGGTCACAATGTCTGAAAAGGTAGGCTAGTGAATGCTGTTACAGTTAGTTTTTATACTATTACAAGAAAAATGACCTAAATGTCTCAACGAAAAAAAAAAACAGAAGATTATTACAAAATAGCTGTTTGTGTCCAGCACTGTATGAGCTTCTGACAACTTGGCTTGCATCTGGCACAGTAGCAGATTGTTCATTTGATGTACATATTAATGTAAATTGCTCATTAACATGATGAGCAATTTACATTGATATGTGCATCAATGTAGTTGCGCTCTTGCATGCCATGTAGTTTAACATTACAATAAAGTATTTGACGTTAAACTTATTTACAATGACAATATCCTTGCTAATGCATAGCCAACCCTATTGTTGCTTGCACTTATGTAGTATTTATTTAACTTCATACTCAAAAAACTTTCATGTTTCTTGTTAAAAAATAACAAGGAACTAACCGATGTTTTTGGGATTAGATTTTTATTCATTCCTTCTACATACTTTTATTGTTGAAGTATTTTATTGAACTTATTTTTGAGGTACAATGTAAAGAACAGATATCTTTCTGTGCAGTTACCATTAGCTTATGTGTGATGAAGTAACTGAGAGTGACAAAAACAATAAAGATAAAAATACAATGGAAAAAATATTTTATCATTGCAGTTCAATATTAGCTTCCCCCAGACATATAATGCCTAAAAGTTGCGATGCTTTAAAATGTTTCTACATTCATAACGGTTGAAACCTATTTTTGTGTCCCACAGGAAGGTGTTGACAACAGCAGAATAGCCTTGGCATGAGAGCGATGGTGGCTGACATTAGGTGTAGGCTAGCAAGTAACATTTTTTTACTACCGTTGTGGTGTCATTGCTCACTGTAAAACATCGGTTTACGCAACTCCAGTCACATCATTTTAAATCTGCAACCAAGATCTATTACCATGAACATCCATCTTTCACAGGTTATCATATTTTACACCAACTGAAAACAAACTCAGTCATGACACAGGCTATAGCTCAGGGGTGGCTAAGCCTGTTCTGTGTATGGGCTGCATATTGTAAAACCCAAGTTACAAAGAGCCGCAACATAAAAATCTAGAAGCACAAATTCATTTGCAATCTACGCTTTTGTGACATCATAATTATATTTTTTTGACAACTTGCAAAAGTAATACTGTACAGCACGCTAGCTACCACAGTACTTTACCACTTACACTACTTTTACACTTTTATTTAGAAATAAAAAACAAACAGATAATTTTCAGAAAGCTCAAAGAGCCATATGCAGAGGTTCGAAGTGCCGCATGCAGCTTGCGAGCCACAGTTTGGCCACCCCTACTATAGCTGATGCTGAAATTTTGCTGATGTAGTTTCATGCGTAGCTTGGTATCAAGTTTGACCAACAAAACCTTGTGGTATGAACCTTTTTGTTAAAATGCCTAGTGTAAGGCTCATATTGGGTTTTTCAAGATAGTGTCACCAAGAACAAAACAAATAACTTCAATTAGCATTTCTGCACACCCATCACATAAAATAATAGCCTAATCTTAATGATGTTATGTAACATTAAAGCACTGCTTAACCTTACAATAAATTCTGGTAATTGTACTAGGGTAGTAGCAATGTACAAATCAAATTATTTAGCTGCTAGGGTATCCCGAAGCATTAAACCAATGCATCTTCATTAGGTTAATTTATGTGCCACATGCATGTATTCTTTAAATGGGAGGGAGTCACTATCAAATTAGCTGATTGTTCATTGATCTTGGAACCAGCACCAGGGCAGTTGAGTCTTTCTTTTAAATTGCATTTCAATTTTGGAACAGACAAGTCTTTTGTATATTACTTAATTTAATTTTTGCATCACACTTATTTTATGTTCCATATCACATAGGTACTATAATAACCCAAAAATGGTTAATCATAGCATAGTACAAAGCAAGCACTAAGTAATTGATAAGCATGGACAACACAAGTAATCTAGCAGTGGGAAGAAAACTGAAAAAAGAAATGACTATTCATCCACCTGTCCTGACACAATTCAAATAAAAGGGTCACTTTGTTGTTCAAACTGTGTGGATCGTATAGTGTAATGGTTATGCACTACGGCTTCTATGCTTTAGGTTTTCGGTTCGAATTTCACCTTGTCAAATTTGTTTTTGCTTTTTTTCTTTCGACTTTCCTTTTGTTTTTTTTCTTTACTTTTTTTCAGGCTTACATTTTACGTTTACGAGTTAGTGTTAGGGATACGATAGCATTAGGGTTAGGTTAGCTTTGGGTTAGGTTAGGGCTAGGTTAGCATTAGTTTAGGGTTAGGTTAGCTTAGGGTTAGTGTTACTTTAGCATTAGGTTAGGGTTAGGTAAGCTTAGGTTAGGGTTAGGTAAGCTTAGGTTAGGGTTAGGTAAGCTTAGGTTACGGTTAAGGTTAGGGTTAGGTTAGGGTTGAGGTTAGGGTTGAGGTTAGGGTTGAGGTTAGGGTTGAGGTTAGGGTTGAGGTTAGGGTTGAGGTTAGGGTTGAGGTTAGGGTTGAGGTT
>JGI24022J15233_10003489_pt1 | contig 15619 bp, 10 predicted proteins | sample Ectturendosymbi2_FD_15233 | JGI IMG/M metagenome (IMG submission 15233)
CGTTGTCATTTTCTAGCAGATGACCGAACACGTATGCACCATTTAATTGACACTTTGTATTCGTAACTTATACTAGCTGAAACAGTAGACACACATCACGGCCCGATGCCAATTGCGAACTCCTCCCCGCATAGAAATGTTAAAGGTTCACACCTCGCAAGCTCGGTGTATTATGCCCGTAAATATTTACGTTACGACTCACGGTTATTTCAGAACCGATAGCATACGCCCCGCTTTAGCTTGTTAGTGGCGTTTTTTTAATAATTTGACATATTTTTATGAGCGATTTGTTATTATCGGTCCATCTGGATTTGGCAACCCTGCTCCCTTCCCTGGCACCTCGATGACTGTTAGTCCTGGTTGGTGCACTGCGTGGCTATACTTTGCGAAGGTCGTGAATCGGTGAAAGTGTGCTCTAATAGAAGATGCTGGTATGCAACAAGAGTCACCAAGCTCAGGCTCGAGTTGCGTCATAAGAACAAAAACATTGCTTGTCGATTGTTGTTTTGTGCATTCATTTGTTGAAGTGGTGTTCCAGCAATGGTACTGGTGTGACTTAGACTGTGTCATACGCATCAATGGCATGTGTGTTGGATGTCATTCACGCGACTTTTAAAAATTTATAATGAAATTGAGCGATTAACGAATCAAATCTATAGCACTGTACAGTACATTGGTATGTTAAGTTGTGAACTCATGCATGCGCCAATTGCTTTAAGACTCAAGACATTCGTCTCCTGCATATGCAAGATCCTCCTGCCTGTGAGGAAGTGTTATCGCTACCGTTGCACCTAAATGGGAATTTGAAAGTGACTATGACAAGCTTAGTGAAAATGACAAGGGGATGTTGCCGCAAAGTATTGAAATCTAGTTTAGTACCTATTAACCTTATACTCCTGATACTAACACTCACGTAGTGGGGTCGTAGATTCGGAGAACGTTGCTTCGCAAAGAGAAAGCAAGGTTGACATAAAAATGCCATGAACTACTTCCACAACCCTTTCGCGTTTTCAGGCCACTGCTATCAAGCTGGATTATCGCATCAGTTGAACCTTGTTACAACTGCAACAGTACTTTACATAACGGCAACATGCTTGAGAATACTATTGTATGTTCGGAACATGAAACGTCACACGTCACTAACGTAAACGTACGAGTCATAGGATATAATTGTAGTTTGTGACAACGCAGTGAACATAACGATTCGCAAAGATTTAGCTACGAACTGCTGTTGTTCACGCAGACTGCAATGGGCATTGCATTAACTGAATACCGCTTCCGCCAGTTTAACAATAAAATAAGGCATCCTGTCAGTCAAACGCGGTATTTTTTGTATTTATGAACGCATTTTGTTTTTTCGTGATTTGTTTTTTGAGAACTCTTGATAAAGAGTGACACTGGTCGGTGAGCAGCGCAGAGTTTGTTCAGGATTTTCTCTTATTGCAGTTAGATGAACGCTACAGAAACTTTATTTCTACAATTTTTAACTCCTTTTTCTCTGCTTTTACTTTCTGTGCTCCGGTGTAACGATCCTTCATTTTCGGAATTTATGTCATGATGTTGAGCAAGTAAATTTAGTACGTGCATGAGAGGCTTAATCGACAGTGCGACTGAGATCATGATATGTTGTATGTTTTGTTTTAAGTTGAGTGCAGAGAATAGCGCATGACCTATTTTGCCACATTCCCACCTGTCTATCAGCTTCCCATACCTGGACTGATTGCGTTGCATGCCTAAAGAGTTCACACTGCCTAAAAAAAACTATTTGATCTACAGCTGGAGTTCTGTCAGACGTCACTACTCAGGGCTAGAATGGATCTGGGAATTGTGGCTAAAGGGTCGTCCAGTTTCTGCAAAACTGCAAAGCTCCCGCACTGCAGCCCCATCACTGGTTGAAGTTGAAAGTCATGCCCAGGACTCAAGAATTTTTAATGTGATGACTTAAATAATAACAGTTAAACGTTTCGCTGGTTTACGCTTGAAGTGTATCACGATACTGAAAAAATTAAGGTGTTGGAAACGACCTTTGGTTTGTTGGATTTAATTTTGCAATTAATGAAACAAAGAACTGGTACTTTTTCAACCATAACTTTCCATTTCAAACACGTCCGTCAGGCAATGGCATCATCAGCAAGCTCAAGATTTGCAGCAGCAGTAAACATCATAACACCATAAATTAAACAAACTGAATACGAAAAGGTATCACCATAAACCAAGGTTTTCCAGCCTATGGCGCATGCGCCAAGTATGGCGCATTGGTTGATTTGAAGCGGTGCATTGCATCCCTGTAATTGTAATAAAGCAAGAGAGCAAATCACTCTAATGTTTTCATTGATATTTGTTTAATCTTATGAGCTACCAGTTATCACCGTAAAACAAGTTTTCATGATTTTCGGGAAGAAAAAACTAGCTACCGGAGGAAAGATCCTTTATATGTCACAACAACTGGTTAGTTTATCTGGAATTGTTAGTTGATGTTGCTGATCATCTCAATCATCTGAATATGAAACTGCAGGGAAAGAACAATATGTTCTCTGTCTTTATCGATTGATATCACTGCATGCAAGATGAAGTTAAAACTTTGTCAGATTGTTGACATGTCTCCTTGCTACTTGGGTTCTTGGTCGGTTGCTGGATTTGTACATTGTTGTTCTTGTCAACAAAGTCTTCCATGGCGAACAACGGCTCTTACAGGATTTTGAACAGCTCCGTATCTATTGCAACTCCGTCATACACCAGATGAATATTGTTCACTGTCCTAAGCTCTCATTTTATGCAGAGTTTCTCATAGCGATTGTGGCATAGTCATTTTGCCAAACATTTGTTGCTCATTTTGCCAGACATTTGTTGAGGTTGTATTTTAACTGATTTGGCTGCAAATTATTGAATGTTTTTGCTTTTAATTTGTCAAACCTTTCGTATGTTTTTGTAATTTCTGTGTTTCCGTTATTTTTTGGAAAGATCACTACTGATCACTACTTAGTTTTTTTTCAGAAATTGCGATGGAACGTTTTCCACAGTGTGTAGAAATTTAGCGAATGGGATGATCACAAGTGCATCAATATCGGGTGTAAAGTCCTAGGTATTGCCCAATTTCAGGAAGTCATTTAAATGTTTATGTGTGAACCTTGAGCGGCCGTTTGTTTTATCGATGCTGATTATAGAGAAAACTGAATAAATAGGAAAAGGGCAGTCGTTTTTGAAAAACTCTACACTCTGTTTCTATTTGGCTGTTTCCAAAATCCTGCGTAGCTGGCTGCCTTATTGTTGAGTGTTTAACTTTTACACCAACAAGCAACAGCGTAGAACATGGCAAAAACAAGGAGCACACAGATACATGAAAGAAGCCAAGCACAAATATGTGGCGGCAACAAAAAGAAAGCCATACGCATAGCTGGCGCCAACACGGTTTTTATAATGTTCATTATCGCTGCATACACGTCGCACCCAAAAGTTCAAGGACACTTTTGGATTTTTACAAGTTTGGAAAATTGTCCCATTTTTTCGTCATATTACATTTTATGATGGAAGAACGCTGTTGCATAACTGATGCTTCTATTACAACCTTCAAGAGTGAGCTTTTTAACGATCTGCTTCTCTTAGAAACAAAAGTATTCAAAATTATTGCAAGTTTTGCTGCTGAAAACATGGGCAAAAAGGGGTTATCAGTTGTGGACAGGTAAAAAATTGTGAAATTGCATGAAGAGAGGTGCTCAGACAGTCAGTTATCCGAAACTTGAAATTCAGCAAGACTGAAATCCATCAGGCAATCGTTAGATTGAAAACGTTTGGTAGTTTTCAGGACTTCCATATGGCTGGCAGGCCCAAGGTTACCAGCCAAAGAGATGATTACATGATAAAGAGGATGGTAGTGTGCTCATCCACCACTTCNAGCAAAAAGATTCGATTAGGTTTGTTGCTCACAGGTACAGTTGTCAGTACATCTACCATAAAACGTGGTTTGANTGATGAATTTGGANTCAGAGGNTATAAACCTACCAGAAAACCTCGGTCTACTCTTTTCATGAAAGCTAAGAGATATGCTTTTGCAAAAGATCACCTCGATTGGACCGCTGTAAATGGAGGAAGGTATTATTTTCCGACGAATCAACTGTTCAACAATTTGCATCGCGAAAGCATATCGTTAGAAGGCCAGTTGGTTCCACATATGCATATCGTTACACAGTCCAGACCATGAAACCCTCCCAAGCATCATGGTCTGGGAAGCAATGTCTGCAAATGGTACAGCTGGTCTGTATTTCCTCCAGGCAGGTTCTACCATGAATGGTACCAAATATCTAGATCTCCTCAAGGTAAATAGATTTTCACATGGTGGTGCATGATTGCAATGTTTTCATGCAAGATGGCGCTCTATGCCAGACGTCGAAACCAGATAAAAACGTTCTACAGAAGAAAAATAACAGTGTCCGGGATTGGCCAGGGCACAACCCTGAATTAAATCCGATTGAACATTTATGGCAAGTAATGAAAAACGAAGTGTCAGATCAGCATGCGACCAGCATGATATCGTTGAATATAGCAAAAAACATCAGGTAGCCTCAACACATTACCTCAGCTTCAAACTTGTGGAGAGCATATTTCGCAGAATGGCTACAGTGGTAAAAAGAGAGGTTATAAAAAATATTGAAAAAAGTTTTTTATAATTTTTGAAAACTTTTTTGTGCTATAGTGACAATCAGTAAATACACCGATGATCAAACGTAAATGGCAGAATACAAACGAGCTATGAAGAGTCAAAATACAACTGGAGTTAAAAATCTTGAGTGGTCTTAAGCGTTTGAGCGCGACTGTAGTGCTTTGATAAGTTCCAATAGACCGATTCATAAAGGATATGGGGAGTGGGAAGCTGCGAAGGACCAGGGGTCATTTGGGAAGCAGAACTCCCAGCTGGGCTGGTCAATTCCACAATTTTAGCAGATCAGAGTCACAAGTTTGATAAATATCGATTGTTGCGTACTCATCGTAAGATCAGAATAGCACTGGTTGGTAATGCAAATGACTGCAAGAACTCAGGAAAACAGGCGAGAACGTTGTTCAGACGGAACGAAAGGAGTGAATGGAAGATAATAATGGACAAAACGAATTTCAAAAACATTTATTTCTATTTGCAAATTGCTGTTATTGTCCTTATTTTTTTTCGTAATTTTTACGGTTTTCAGATTCATCTCGAGGGCCGGAGAAAACCGGCCCTTCTATCTCTCAGGCCGTTTGTTTGACACCCCCACTTTGAAATATCACGAGTGGTTTGTCGGCGCCCATCAGATGCCCATCCATGTAATTCTGCACCAACCAGCCGATCGCATAGAGTCCAACCAACCGATCCCCCTCCATCTGTAGACCGTGGACTGATCCCGATTCGACCGCAATGGGTGTAGAAGGAATATTTGTGATGCGATGTGTAGTGGATGTGTGACAACAAGAAAAAGTACTGTAAGATCATTTACTAAAGATAAATTCGAACTCAGGTACGAAAATTTTGACGTACAGTGAAATACAAATCTGATCACAAGCACCTTTAGATAAAAAAACACATTTGAAATTTTCAACCAAATTCATGCATTTCTTTTTTTGATTCACTTCAAAATTATTGCATCGTTTGCATTGGACTTTTGTATAATGTACTGAGGTGTCTGCAGCCACATCTTTAACGTTGCAAATCGTGCATCTACCGTGCATTGCACGAATGTCGTTCCATGACGCGTAATCCGCCACATCACTGAAAACCCGTTTCATGCACAAGCAATTGCACGCCTCATTCTCACCCTATTTATTTTTGTTACACACATTGCAGTGCTACTCTAGGCCACAACTTTCGTGAAGCAATTCTGTCTCATGCTATCACCCAATATTTAAAATATACTGTACGTGATAATGGATACATATTTTTGTAGCAAAGTTAAGCTACTTCTTCTGGCTTCTTGAAATTGCATGCATGATATTTTGTTAATATTGTAACTCCATTTATCGTACGAACGCATTACGCATATAACATCTTATACTCAGAGAAAAAGACTTTTACTGATTTTTGTCAGCAAACTATTACCTTTACATTAGAAGTAATTTCATGTTGGGGAGGAATGCAGCCAAATGACCACTGGTTCTTCGTTGCCTCCACTTTCACATGCATTTCACGAATCGGTCAACTTGGACCTTATCACAGCAACGTATAGCGGTGCTAAGTATCAAAGTAACCGTGATAGCTCTAAATATGCGTGTCTTGTTTGTTGGTGCCACATATCTTCAGTAGCTCAGCCAAGAATTTTATTCGGGAGGGGCCAGTCAATGACGTCTTCAGTCACTGACGTCGTCTTGAGTCCGACTGTTCCTTCTGTTTATTTTCTAACAATCGAAGATTGATATAAAGCATAAGTGAAAGATCTTAGCGAGTTTGATATGGGCGAAGGGGCTGCATATCTACACTATACTTGCGTTCTTTCAGATATGCGTGTGATTTTGTTAGTGCCATGTGTGCATGGGCGGTACTTTGTTGTGTGTAGATGTGAAGCCATCAAACAATAATTCGTTGAACTGCTTCCCGAGCTTAAATGAGAACGTTCACAAAGTGCAGGAAATAATTGACAAATATTGATCAACCACTATCGGCTGGAAGCAAACCACTGGCAAAGCAGACGTCTGTTTAGGTTTTGTGCAGAAAAGCAACTTGTACACGTTTCCTAAATTATGACGCAAGCTTCCCTTGATGCAAGTATTGAAGCATGTGCTTTGCCTGCAAACTTGTAAACCAATTTTGAAATCCCTGGTACAATGATTTGCACTATTACTGGCGAACGTATGTTGCCCAGACGTCGGCAATGCTGGTTTGAGACAGTCTATAAACCAACCACTAAAATGTTTTATGACGTCACTGGTATATAAGTTTGCAGACCGCACTTATAACAACACAATATTTAAACACTATTTTGCTTAGGTTGTCCATCCGTCAAAGNTTTTCTCGTTGATGACAACGAATGGCTTCAAATTGATCGCACGTCGNATGTCTGAACCGTCCACGGAATATGAAGAGAAAGCTTGGAGGGAATCGACATTTATTACCCTCTGCATTGCTCGATAGCAGTGAACAATACCTTTTATAAGCCAAGAATAATCACTTCCGCAGGTAAATATGTTTTATTTCACTATATAGATTATGCATTCGTAATTTATTTGGAATTACATTCTACCACTTCGGTCACGTAATCAAGTTGATTGGTAGAGTAATTTGATTACATGACGTTGGTGACCAACACCATGACTGGAGTTTAAACTACGAAATGTTATGAAAACAATTGGCATTCATGGTGACAAAGGCATAACTTTCAGGGATATGGTCGAAATAGGATCACACTAAGTTCAATATCAAAACATCACGATTAGGTTGGCTGCTCTAAATGATACCAATGTTTTACGACCAGGCTCAACCGTTCACATCCTTGCATGAAACGGAAAATTTAGGGTAATTGAGTAGTTAATAACAAGCAAAAAGTTTATCAACTGCAATTCCAACTAGTTGTTATGTATTTAAGACCTTCAGCTTGGCCTGCACCTATTCAAAGTACTGCAGCTGTGCGAAGACAAGTGAGAAAATACTGAAAGTGCATTTTTTACACAATTCGATGTCACTCCTATAATGCTACTGAAGAATCAGCATTTATGGAATTTCTTCACCAACGCAATGCCAAGAAGTTTTATCACTCCCGGTTTCTTGTAAATTAATTGTGACTGCGCAGATGTAGATCTTTATTGATGTTTCAACACTAAGAAGCCGAAGTTACCGGGGTGAAAGTAGGAAATGGAGCGAAATCTTCCGGACATCTGGAACTGCAGCCGTGCCTCAACATCGGCGCCGCCATTTCCTAATAACCCAGTCGCAATGATGCTGATGGAAACTGTCGTGATATGGTCTTGTTGCTTTGTAGCCTACGTACGTTGCAGTTTGGTTTGTTATAGCTCAATGCAATTGGAATTTCTACGAACTTTGGTTCTGCTTTTTGATATTTTAGTGATGTAAACACAGCAGTAAAACAAACGAGCTGCTCAGTGGGTCTAGAGATCTACGGCAATTATGATATAAAAACATGTCAAGCTAGGTCTTCACAGATTGCGAAATACTGAGTTGAAGTGTGCAGCTGCTAAATTGTCATTGTTTTCGAGATGACGTAACGATTTTCCAAAATAATTTTGTAATTTTCTCCCACGAAGCCAAAACCGTTGTTTGGGCCAAAAATCAACAGAAAACTTCAAACACAAAATTCCCATATTTGTAATGAAATAGATAAATTTGTGAATAGTTCATTGAAAAAATCAGAAATAGTTCGTTATTTGGTTGCAGAGCATTTCAACCGGACCGTGACGTAGAATCTATTGCTTCCAACTGCCGAAAACAAACAAATTATCAAAAGGAGACTTTAACTAGTGAAAATTTTTATATAATTTTTACTCAGATTTCCCCAAAGTTCTGAGTAAAAAGGACTGAAAATCGTGTAATGTGGAAAATGTTTTCTCATTGTTTCAATGGTGATCCCAAACTCCACAAAGCACTCGTGGTTTGGACCAAGCGGATCTTTGACAAATTTTTGTTTTCTTTTCAATATAAATTTGTCAGAAATGTCTCATTTTCCACCCAGGAATGCTGAAAGTCGTTTTTGTCAGAATTTTATTTGGAATCATTGTTAGTTTTGAAACCAAACAAACAAAGCAAAAATGAAATCTATGAAGTTTGCCAGCGAATTTTGCAACATGGACCAAATAGAACCGAAATCCCTCGAAAAACATGTTAAAAAAATTAAAATAGTAATAACATGATTTTGGTCTCTTACGCAAGGATGTTTTCCGCTTCTTCATTGAAGCACTGCGATTGCACACATGGAGAATTTTTCTGATCCTCATATAGCGCTTCTTAAGACATCAGTCAGAAATGATGATACTGTGATCAGGAAAACGAAGCATCGTCGTCAAATGCTGATGTTATTTGCCCTCAGTTGAAAAATCGTTCGTATCAACGCTTGTAAAGCACTTGCTAAGATTTCGAATGAAAACCAACTGTTCGATGTCTTGAACATGNTTGCATGTAACAGTTTTAGTTCAAGTGATTNGATCTTTTAGCAACGCGTGTGACAAGGAAAGAGCCTACAAGTATTGATTGGGCTGAAACCGGTCAGTGTACTTGCAAACTAGTCACCAAATTTTACCACGTTTGAAAGATCTATTTAGGGCAGATATTTTTTTCGCTGTCTGACGCGTAGTCGTGTAATGATTAGNAAGACCGGTAAATAGATCTGTTCACAGAACCAGACGATGCGTGACTTGACATCAATCAATCGTTTAGCGCTATTTCGGTTGAATAAAATAGAAAATCAATGACGCACTGAACAAGGTTAAGCAACTTCGAACGCAATTATTTTTGCGCATGCTACCAACGTTCTGCTTGCGTGATAACGGCGGTGTGTTTTTCTATTGCATTGCTCGATCATTGCCTTCAGATGGATTTGAGATTCCAGTGAAAGCAGAAATTTGGGAACAACATATTTTTCCAATCGCAATTGCCGCAGCTTGTGTGCTGGTTTATTCATTTCAGTCTTCGGTTTGTTTGCTTTCTCTTGCTCTTGCTTCCGCCTATCAACGTTTCACCCTTAAGCATTACTTGCAGATTTTAGAACTGAGAATGCGCAGGGTTACGTGAAATCGATTAAAAATTTGCCAACTGACTCACTTGTCTGTCNCCTTTGTGGAAACTANTTACTTGAATGCAGNTTCGTGGAAGGTTTCAAAACNCTTCGTTTGTTGTTGGTATTTTGTTGTGCTGGGCACGTTAAGTTTTAGATATGAGGGAGGTGGTGACATAGATTGATTGTGAGCAAGTTGCTTAAGCGAAAGAGGTGCTAAGGTCGCTCTGTGCAGTTTGATGCGGTGTTTCCGAGATCAGTTTCAGCAAAGCGAGAGGTTAAAATTTTTTCTAAATTCTCCCTGAATAACGAACACTCGTATTACCGAAATACGGTATAGAAATCGTCAGTTGTCTGGAATCACACGCTGCCTCAACAATGCGGACCCAGATTTGGATCGCTTTTTGTAAACCGATTATGAAGATGGTGTTTGTATTGGACCTTGGCACTATTGTCGTGCTTGCATTGTTTCATTCCCAATCTGGTCTTTATACTTTCATGCTATATGACCTGGTTTTGGTTTACTTACCTGTTTGTATTGCGTTGGTTTCGGTTTTTATTTCGTTAGTGTTCACCGAAGGTCCTATTGTATGCAACTTATATATCGGTACACCGCAGTGCGCAGTAAGCTACCGTCTTACGGTACGTTCCCAAAGGTGTTGCAAAATTAAAATCTGGAGACATTCTTGTAATTTAATTGTTTATTTTAACAAAGGAATAGGTTTACCACAAAGAAGTTTAGCTTTTCTTCTGGCCTTTAAAATAATCGTTTTGACCTTTTTCTGACCTTTTTTGGCAATGTTTGGCTTTTCGTTGAAATTTTAATCTGATAACCCTGGCTGATGGCAGCAGTGTCATGATATAGGTTTAGCTCTTTGTGTAATTGACCTAACACTTGGGCTTGTTAAAGTTCAGTGCAGTTAGGATTTCTACGAACTTTGCCTCTGCTTTCTGATATTTAAGTAATGCAAACACAGTAGTGAAACAAACAAGCTGCTCATTCGGTCTGGATATCAAGTCATATATAAAAACTTGCCCAGCTCGTTCTACGCCAGGGGTAGCCAAACTNTTTGACCCGAGGACCAATTTCGCGAATACCTGTCTACTGCAGGGCCGGATACAGTGCGATTTACGTGACAGCCAGTAGACAATGCTGTTGCACTAGCGTCCACAGTCGAAAACGAAATGGTTGAAAGAAATGTGCAAGGTGTTTGGTGGGCCAGATTCAACTGGTCGGCGGGCCGGATGCGGCTCTTGGGACGTAGTTTTGGTCACCCCTGGTCCACGCAGATTTTGAAATACTGAAACGAAGAGTGTAGCTGGTGACTTGTCATTATTTTCGCAATGGTCCAATGATTTTTATCTGAANAATTTTNAAGTTTACTCGTATATGAAGATAAACCTTTTCTTTTTGCTGAAGTGGAAGAATTGCTTATTGTACTAAAAGACGGAANTGGTTNTTTTGCTGGTTGTGGACNATTTTAAACAGGCATTACTGTGCTTAAATAGCTCTTTTTAATAAACATAGAACCGAAAAATGTGAATAAAGACCAAAACATGTGAAAAATACCTCGNGATTATCACTCATATTTTTATTAGGATTTTCAGTAACAAGATGTAGGGGTGTCGGTAGCTCTATGGTAAATTGCCTTCCTCTCAATTGAAAGGTTGGGTGTTCGACTCACGGTCACTAAGTGAGTTGCCGCAGCGCTCCATTGGCAAGAGTGTTCACCTCAACCGCCCCGGCAAGATCCAAACTGCAGGTGTGAAAACTTCAGGTTTCGGCCCTGAAACCGGCAATTACCCTGAACCAATATCAAATCTAGATAAAAAAACGAGAATTGCAAAATACTGTACAAAGGTTGAAAAAAATTACATACCGTCTTACCATATGTGCTTTGTGGATACGTTTAATAACGGATCCAGGTCTTGGTAGTAATTAGCGTGTATAATTGTTATTGTGGGATTTCTACGGATTATTAGCAGTATACCGGTTACAAGGTTGTGAGAAACCCTTGCGTTATTTGAAATATTATGGAAACAATATTTTAGAGCAGGTAGTTATTTTTTGAAGATGTCAATTTAGGGGCAAAAGCCATAAAGATAGGTCACCATATATGAGCATGTATCACGTAACTACTGTTGGAAATTTGAAATTAGGCTATAACTTGTGCAGTTTGTTTATATTTGGATGTCCCTCTACTGTTTCATAAACTTGATCGTTGTCAACGATTTATTACATGCTACTAACCGTTATTACAGTAGTATCGATCTCTTCGCTTTGAACGCTGCAGCTTTTCTGATTGTTCTGCGTCTGATCTATTACATTTACATTAGAACTCATCACTACTGCAATTCCATAACATCATACTGTATCACGTTTCAAGCACGTGCCCTCGAGCATTGTGACGTGGTGTGCTATTTGGCTTGAATGTGGTTTGGATTAGCCAGTGCACAACACAGAAACACATCTGGAAAGGGAAAATGTGGACATTTGTGAACTTTTTGTCATCGCATATTTCCGTTTTTTCTTTTGGTGTAATTGATAAAAGACTCAAATGCCCTGCTTTTCAGCTACCGTCAACTGTAGACGATCGCTTTGTTTGTTGCATTGTTTTGCAACGCACGGCTGGCGATATAACAAAAGAACTAAGACGCACCGCCCGAATTGCACGAAATAAAAATTTGTAAGCTCAGCTTCAATGAAAGCGCAACCGGATGTCGTTTTGTCGTCCACTGAGGAATTTGTGATTGTTCAATATTTCAATTGTTTTTGTTGCACGCCCACGCTTTAGGTCAAAGTTTAAGAACGTTAGGGACGGGGTCAAAATGAGGCTCGCGGGAACATTTGATATGACACTCATCAGGATTTTCGCTGCCCAAAGTAGGAAAGTAAACATTTCAAAAGTCAACTCCAAGATAAGCAGATGCTTAGAAGTCAAAAGAAGTCTTAATCACTTCCCATAGCATGCTCTCCTTATTTTCTTACTTAAGAAGACCACGTCACGCGGCCCATGATAGTAAATGAGTTCCTCGCCACTGTTTCAGGTAAATTTTGTTTTGAGTATTGTATAACATCTGAACTGAAACGCGCAAAGCAGAATACTTAAGCATGCATGACAGTAATAAGGAAGACACAAATACATAAAAGAACACGAAGATAGGTATGTGGCAGTAGTAAAAAGGCACACGCTTGATGGCGCTAACCCAATTAATTTGATGAAACACAAGCATAGATTAATAAAGGTAACACGCATGGTTGTAACAATATAGTGCTGGACTGACTTCCACGTAGACCGATTTATAAAGTGCGTGGGGGAATGGGAGGCTGCGTAGGATCAGGGGTAATTTAGGCTGCAGGCCTCCTTAGGGCAAAGCTACTTATAGTGTAAAGGGAACAATTTATATCTGTAAGCAAAAGTCTGTTGTTCTGAGCATACGATTTAATATGCGCATGCCACAGAAACCATTTCCTGTTGTCACATATTTTGGGAATATTCCTGATAGCTAAAGAGGAAAAATATTTTGCTATTTGTGTGTAATAGCTACTCTGTAGAAAGTGATGTAAGCAATGAAAAAATATTGCACGAACAATATTGCATTGTCAATTGCATTCAATAATTAAGTAACTAGTAAGTGAAGTGTGGAAGAATGTAACAATGATGCAGTGATGTTGTGCAGAAAGGAAGTGTTTTTGTACTCTTTTTTACTTCTACTGGCACCTGTGATGTGGGCATTGGTTCTGAAACTAACATAATTCTATTTAACGGGAAAACTACACTTTTTTACTTAGGTATTGGTTTTGAAGCTTGACTAATACCGAACCTGTAGCGTTTCAAACTTTATCTGAAGCAATATTTAGTGCAGAACGAAGACACTCCAGGTAAGAGGATGTTTTACATACTATTTTCAAAAGAGCGATGAATTAACTATACGAGCGTAAATGTGATTGGCGCATTAACACCACAAACAAATTCATTCGAGGCATTTTTGGTGATTTTTTGAAAGGTAATAATAATTACCCGCTCTAGCTGCGCAGCATGAAAGAGGTCGGAAAAAACGTTTCTGAAAAAAGACGACTTTGCTGAAAATTTCAGACCAAATTTGCTTGAAATACTGTGGGTGCACAACCTGATAAGAGAACATGTTTCCATGGAAAAAAAACTTCGTTAAAGTAGGTTTAAGAAAAACTTTACGTGACTAAACTTTTTGTGAAACTCCACTGATACATGGAGCTTTTTTCACCAACATTTGTGACTTTTCTCCCAACTTCAACCCACTCATACATCAGCCTTAAGTAACTTGTAGAGCAAGGGCAACTGTCCTTGAATGGAACAGCAACGCCTTGCTGTAGTACCCAGACATGGGGCGATTACAGCACAAATGTAATTGATTACGATTACGATTATGAATAAACAAAATCACAGTGTAATCGATTACGATTACCACATGCTCGATTACGATTACGAATAAACAAAATCACAATGTAATCGATTACGATTGCATTGTAAGTAATCACGATTACAATCGCGATTACATTTGTCTTGAAATATCCTTAGAAAGAAAACAAACCCATTTACATAATTTTATGTAAGTATTTCTTCAGACAACATACGTTATGAATCAATGCAATAAACGAAATTACTAATCTGTAACGATTAAGCACGAGAATAAAGAAAAAAATATTGATTGTTTACTGAAATCTTCATGCAGTCAGCAAACCATGTGGCGTAACTAGAGGTTTGAGCTACAGGAGAAACTTAGCTGAAAGAGGCCCACTGTCCCTTGTAAGGGACTTACTAGTCAACATTCAGAAAAAAACTTGAGAAATGATGGTGAATCCGGGTGTGGATGGCTATACAGTACTAAAATCCCAAATCAACGGAAAATACTCCGATAAACGCAAAAAGATGACAACGTACGAAAAAATACTAAGAGGATGCTAAAACCGAAAAATAAACTATGTGGGGAAGTGGTTTTTAGATTTAGCTGGCCAGGAGAGTCAAATCGCCCCTCTTCCCTCCCGTCAATTACTCCACTGCAACAAATACTAAAAATATTGATTAAACAAAAATTATCAACCTTTAAAATCTTTGCTACAGTTGATAAACGTCAACGCTTCAAATCTTTTATCAGGCAAACGATACCTGTCAGGCTTGAACATTCGTCCAGAAACGCTGAAAATTCGTTTGTTAATAATTTCAAAATTGCTGACTATTTCTTCTAACTGCGGGTCACGATCTTCTGCAAGCCATCATGGCAGTGTGCAGCTTTTAATTTGAAATAAAATGAACAGTGATGCTAATATAGCTGCGCATCTGTCTATTGGACCAATGGTCGGTTGTTAACAAAACCTCACATGTTTCGTTGAGCTTTTTTTCCACCAGTATCTGGTGGATCACGGTTGACATGCTAGTTATCAGTGTGGTGGAAAGGTACTTTCGACTTGGATTAAAATACCTTATTCCTCTGAAAGAATTTAAATTTAATGTATATAAGTTACTGTTTTAATCATGAACATAGCCTACTCCAGCGCTTGCATTCACAAGTTCACTCTGAAGAGGGTGTATGCAAATGAAACGAATACCTCTCCTCGTAATGTCCCGTCATTCTGTTTCCGAAGTTGAAGCCGTTTTTAAGAAGAGCTCCTATTTTTGTTGCTACGTCTCACTAGACTAAACCCACTACGTTATTTCAGGCGGCCAACAGGAAGGCTAGCTGGAACAAAGCGAGAATTAGCCAGAAACGCTGTGCTTACCCTTGGACTGTCTGGATTTGAACTACAGAGACGGGCAAATAGCCTCCCTGAAGTAATTACTATAACAAATGACGTCAATGTAGATCCTCTTCTCCGATTAGACAGATTCCAGGTAGGAAGCAAATGCTGTTGGTAACACCCCGCGGGAAAGCGACCCAGACGCCGGCCAAGGACCAGG
>JGI24022J15233_10003491_pt1 | contig 15614 bp, 11 predicted proteins | sample Ectturendosymbi2_FD_15233 | JGI IMG/M metagenome (IMG submission 15233)
GTTCTTGCTTGATGCTCTGTGTCTAAGTTTAAGTTGTTGAAATTTGTCACTAAGCTTCTTGATCCGATGCTTCCTGTTCCTGGAAAAGGCGGTGCCGTGTTCATGTTGCTCAACCGCGCTAAATTGGCGTTGGAGAGCTGTAACAAATGACGTAGAGGTGAAAATAACCCAGTAAAGAAAGCATTTTTCAACTCGAAACAAAAGCGATCCTTCGGATCCGTGGCTTAATTCAGTAACCAAAAGATTTTTAACGGTCTCTTTTGTAATCGACCTTGCTCACAAAAACTACAATCGATGTTTCTGTTGTCGAGATAAACTCGCTTCATATGTACAGTATGTCTTAGCGCAGGCAGCGAAGTTTCTTCGATGTGGCACCTCTTCCGTTGTTTTTTTATTTTGGATTCATTTGAACAATGAAAAAGTCGGGAAGCTTGAATTCTGGTTCACTCAAAATTTGTTCAATAGAGTAATTTTAGTGCATGTCATCTACTTTAAGTGTTCGCAAACCTAATGCTAACATTTAGCAAGCGTTGTTTCAGTGTTTCATGAAGAGGAGCTCAAAAATATTTGCAGTAAAGTTGTCGGAAAAAACGTACAATGAAATCCATTTTTGATTAAATGAACAAGTTTTTAGACAGAGTGGAACTTGATCTGGCGACCGGTGGGGTTAGTAATTGCGATTGCAGTTCCCCAAACAGGGTTTTTGGTAATTGCAATGTGCAGAATCGGTTCCAGCTAAGACTAAAACTGTTACACTTTGCATGTGAAACGGTAGTTCCCAATCTTCCGCGCTTCGTTAAACCAACCTACAGTTAGCCTTAATGAACAGTTCAAATATATTGATCCAACGTCACAAAGGCAGCAGTTGTGTAGAAAAGGTGTTTTGCAAACCAACGTAATAGATACTATGATGAAAAATGCCATTCTAAATACGAACCTCACAGACCGTTTCCACTAACTCCAACAGTCTGTGGATTTCAGCTTGGGAGCTGCTGACCAAAATAACAAAGCAAAAACATTCCTTTCATTGTTTATACTTGCACTTATCGGTGAAACATTACATGATGTAACTCAAACTGAAAAACATGCAGCCTTACAGTAGATTGCTAAATTTCATGTATTTCAGTTGATAAAGATACATACGCCTACATTTTTACGAAATTGCTGAAAAAACTTTATTTCTTTTACTGTTTTCTCAGCCTCTTAGTCCCAGCCCAAAAAATTCTAAATTAAAGCTTACTCAAAGCCAAATGTATCATAGCAATAGTTACCGCTTTTCTGTGGAAACAAAATGTTTGTTCACAGCATCCTTGCAGGCGGTCACCGAGGTCAGGTAAGCCAGGATTTCTCACAAAGTTGTATGGGCAAGTGTAGATGGGTGACTGATTTTGGTTTGGCGCCAGGCTGGGGGGCTGAATGAACCTAGAACCCGAAAGAAGATGGGCTAACATTGTGTTGGCACCATTTCCAGACCGAGCGGCTGGCAATCCAGCAAGCAGCAGAGGAAGATTTCCTTGTCCAGGAGATAAGTTGTTGATGCCAGGTGAATGTACAGCGGGGAAAGGATTTAAAGGATTTCGGTTAGGTATTGCAGCTGCCCAGTCGAAACAACATTTATTCATCATGCATTGAGCAGCGCTGTTTGCTGCAATCGTATTGCCAGAGTGCTGACATGGAATACGCTTGAACACATTGGAAGCGGCAGTTGTGACGTGAGCCTGCGAAGTAACGACAGTGCGAAATTATATTATTGATTAACATGTTTCGAAAATTTGAGCAAAAGTTGTTCTGTCATTCAGTAGTTTTCTGACCGAAACTTTTTTCTTGCAGCTAACTATTCTGCAGGAAGAACACCTCTAGTGTAAACGTCAAATTTATCTTAAACTTGTGGGACCAACAGCGTGCGTAGTTTCAATGCAAATCCATAATTATAGAATTGATATCATCCAATCAATAGCATAGAACCATGAAAAATGTGAAGATCGATCATAAATAGGGATGCATATAATGGAATATCGAATCCTATGGATTCGAATCCTGCAGTATTCGAATAAAAAATCAAAGTTTTTCAAATATTTAGATTCGAAATAAATTTGGATTAAATAAACTTGAAAAATTGCAAAGCCAGCAAAACAAATGGTGTCAGTAAGCTTTGCAGTCGCAATGAATTTTGCAGTGGCACTCTTCGTGCTCCTGAGTGAGAGAAAAAGGAACTTTAACTAATATATTGCATTGCAATAAGAAGTTGCTGTAGATATGTATTTTTCTGTTTTGTTATACAGGCGTTGTTCATTTTTAAACAAAAATATCCACAAATGAAATGTCGATATACTTATATTCTTATGTAACAAGTTATTATGGAATAGGATTCGATATTCTGGATTCTAAATAAAGATTACGGAATATTCCAGAACCTCTGAATATTTGGTAATGCACATCCCTAATCATAACACAAAACAAAGGCTAAAGTTCAATATTAACTGAGATTATCAACATTTTGAGAAAAAGGTTTGGATGAAGCACCTAGCTTCATGAAAGACTTTTAGTCAATATTTCTGCAACCCCCGTCATTACATTCAAAAAGATCAAAATGAAACAAATGACCCGTGGTAGATTGGTTGAAAACATTGAAAAGATGGCGCATTTTGTAAGATAAATACAAAGGAACAGATGTAGCATACTTCCAATTGAAGGTTTCAGAAAACATCATGTCGTTATTCATATGTTCACCGGCCATACCAAGGGAGCGGAGAAACAATGCATAAACGGGAAAAGCAAATAAAAGCTCTAGGTTTTCTATAGGCTTTAGAGGAATCAGCCGCCTGGACTCTGCTTTCATCTTTTTGCGATGATTCAAACTTGCGCATATCTGTATTCATGTAATTTCACTCAGCAGCTGGAAAAAGCAAGGAATCAATCGCAAATTTTTAATAAGAAATCGATTTCACGTAACACTACGCATCGTCAGTCCTATCATCTTATTAAAATAAATCCAGTGGCAGTTTCTAAAAGTGATTTTTGTACACAAGAGCAACCATAAACAAGCATTTGTGAATTAAACGATATCAAAAGGACTTGCTCTTAATGTATCTTGAACGTCAATAGGAAAGTATTTTTACACCTCAGTGATTGACTAGTGTATATTGAAGATAATGTGTGACATTTTTATTTTTTGTATGACACCTAATGGCGGCAAACTAATGCTTGATATTTGCTTTTTACGAGACAGTTCAAGTTAATGCTCCTCCCACGGAGCGCCATCCCGATTCAATCAGCTGTCATGGATCAATCACTCAACCTTTAGATGGAGAGGTATACACTGTAGCACTGATATAAGCCCTTCCCCCCTTACAAAATCTTGTATCAGAGTAAAATTTCTTCTGTAGGTGATTGACATTTTTCAGCTGCATCAAGTCTACCTTGGTGGTAAACTGACATAAACACCAAAGACACTAGGTAGTTGGTTATAATACTTACAAGGATGGGAAGACATAACTGTAGAATTTGAACAGGGTTGAGGTGTATACTAGTTATCGGGTTGATTACGGTCATGGGTCGTACAGCGTTCTTGCTAACAGGCAAACTTGTTTAAGGGAATCAGAAAGTATGTTGCTGCACGCTCGTGTCAATCAGTTTCTGAGTGTTTCGAACTTCGCATATTTTACGGCGGTCAAAGGCAGGCAATGAATATCGCATCTAGTTGAAATATCAGCCTGCATAGGGCAAGCATCCAAATTCTAAATTCTATGTGACAAATACCAACAACAATCGAAAACAGGTTCAATATTGCCCAAGTTGCCTTTCCTTTTTTTCCTTCAGCGAAAGTTCATGCTTTAGGCAAAAGCGTTTGTGCGCAGCTGCACTGGATAAAATCGGAAAACAATTGAGAAAACAGCTGAAAAAATCATGAAGATAAAGAAATCGTGCAACGATCTTTCGAAGCATACAATATGATAATATCGTCTGACCTTCGGGCACTCCGCATCTGCAGCATCCGATGCTAAAAGCTCCGGGTAGGGAAGTTCGTTCCCAACCGCACGCAGGTAATTTCTTGGATAATGGCATGTCCTAGAGTTGTCATTGTAGCAACATTCCCGCAGAACACACTCCAGTTTTGTGATTCCTTCAAATGTACCCAATGAGCGCATCGTTCAGTTCAGAAAATAGTTTATGTGCATGACGTGCATTTCTTAGCAACAGAAAAAGTTATCCAAGTTTCAAACATGGACGTCGGAAGGACTTTTTCCACGGGGGGTGGGTAATGTTCGATTTTTCCTGGGGTATCCAAAAGTATTTTTCCAGGGGGGGACAATAATGGTGAAATTTCATTTAACCTCTCGAAACTAAGATAACAACCTTATTTGCGAAAGAATTAATAGGAAAATATCAAATTTCAAAATCCATGCGGATAGGGGCCAAGCCCCTCTTTCGATGCCCATGTTTTCAACTATTTATACCAAACATTAGTGTTATAGAAAAACTCGTTTGTGGCTCGGGTTACTTTTCATGATTATGTGATTTAATTACCGTTACTAAGTGTAGGAAATGATTTATAAACTTTCTACGAAAAATTTATTTGCCTTGTTTTTAACAGCAAACGAGTGCAAACTTAAAACAGCATAAACAGAAAATGATTTAAGAAAATGTTGGACACATCAAAATGCTCAGTTAAATCAGAACATCTTCAATCTTAGGAGTGACAACAATTTGTAAAACGTTTTCACTATAGATGAAAATCACCTTGCACTGTGTGTATTTGAGGTCGGAATAGTATTTTAACTGCTGAATATGTGCACTGTAACTGTGTTCATATAGGGTGCATTTGTGAGCTAGTCGCTCTCATAGCATTTCTGGATGATTATGGCCTTCATATTTTGCCACTAATCTTACAAACTTTGTTCACATTACAGTTCAACAAGGCATTTTTGTAAATTGCCTTCCTTGATATTTGTCTATGTTTTGGTACCAAGGAAGGACGTTTATAGCATTTCCTACTTACCTTTCCATCCGCATGCAGGCCCGTTCAGTAGTCGGTTACTGAACAGACCAGGAAAACCAGTAAAAGAGCAGGCGCTGTTTAAAATCCGGTAGATGGAATTGTTATGGGCCGTTTCAAACAAACGTAGGAGCGAAACGTGATAAAATGGAGACCAGGGATTAGTCTTTCTCGCCAGTTGTCTGAAAAAAAATTGGAAAGAAATTGGATATTTTTGAAATTGCACCTTATTTTAGTTGACAATACCCACGTTGGTTCGCTCATCGCTGGTGACTGAAAGAAAGTGCCAGAGCACGCGCTGCGCAACGAACCCAAAACTGAATAGCGCAAGAAAGTGACTGCCTTGGGAGATTGAAACGAGAACATTGCAAGTTGCACAGCAAACCGTAGATCAGTATCAAACCGCAACAACAGATATCAACATTCCATGGCTATCTTTGCACAGATAGTTTTACATTCCCAGGAAAACTCGAAAAATTCTGACAAAAATTGTTTTCTTTCCTACAGAACCTGTGCGGTAATACTTTCATCGAACCTGAGCTGCTCGTCAAAGCAGTTTTATTAAGAAATTCGACTTTGAGCAAAATTAAATTTTTTATTTTTTCAGCCTGCAAGCGAAGTCAAAAGGAAATGTTTGAAAACAGACAACAAAATTGCTACGTAGTTGCACGCTTCCATCAATATGTATCAAAGTTCACAGTAGATGTTTATTGTCTTTTGCCTTCGTTTTGTGGCGTAACGTGAAACGTGCTCGAAGATTGCCTCGGTGACAGCTCCTGTTTTTCAAAGAAGGGCTAAGAGCTATGATTTGTAGTGTTCAGTAATATAACAGCCAAAATTTTCTTAATTACACGAAAATAAAAATGGAGTAAAAGTGCCATATAAAGTCACAAAATGACTGCAAATCACGTCAACTTCCATAAATGCAGCAGATATACGTCACCTATTCCAAAAGGAACCCAGTGAAGTTTTTCATATAAACAATGAAATTTAGCTTATGTGTTCTAAACGCTTACGTGAGGGAGTTAAGATCGAGTTTTCAAATACTCAAACACGACATTTCCAACAATACTATTCTACGCAATTGTACAGAAGTACCAAACGAAACAAAAAGCGTTTTGCGGTTCGTGTTTAATGTTCACTTGTGAAAGTGAAAATAAACTATTCGTGCGTGCAAGGCCACTCACGTGTGTGCCAACTCCGCTGCGGAAGTTCACGCGAACTGAAGAGCAGATGACAAGGAAGCATTTTGCGACTGATTACCTTTCATGTCAAATACGATGCTTGATATATTAGAAATGCTTGAAGCGCAAAGCATTTGCAAAGACAAAGTAACTCTGAACGCAATCCGCAATAGACAACGCCCCGGCCGTTTTTGAGCTCAGCTTTTGTTGACGACAGGCCATTGACGACATTCTAAGGAGAAGAAGGACTCACAAGTAGCTGAGTGAAGTAATGCCGTGATAGCACAACGGCGCTCCATTCATGTAACTGGATCCATAAAATTGCTTGTAAAGCTTCAAGTCTTTGTCGAAGCAGCAGCTCGGGTCTCGCAAACAAGCAGCTTCACTGCTTTCAGCATTTGCAATGTTACTTCCGCATTTCGTCCTGTGCAAAAAAACGCCATGTTACTGGAAGAGTTAAGGTAAAAAAACTACCTTTTTTTTCTGATCTGTTCTTAATATTTCCATGACGTCACGTACATACCATAAGCTCCTGCCAAGAACAGCATGATACCAATCGAGAAAACGATAGGGTACCATTTCAAAGCACTCGAGGATAATGCTGATATTTCAGCCGCTTTGCTTCAGATCATTTCACGAAGATACATAAACTTACCTAAAACAAATGGGAACATTGATGGTGCACTTCGGAAAGGTGGATCCTACTGGCTGATTTGATAACGGCTGACTTTGTAAAAACAGCTGCAAGTTTTGCGTCAAGGCCTGCAACAAGAAAAACTTGTTAGTGTTGGTAAAATCATTTCATACATATTTCAGTGGTTTGCTGCATGAGTTTTCGGTTGGTTGAGCATGGCAGTGCAAAACTTGCTCCAGTAGCTCAAAGAGAGTTTCAGATACTACAAACCATTAGAAAAAACTTTGAAATTTTCTANAAGTATATTCATGTAAGAGTAGGCTTTACAAAAACCAACAGCAGACGTGTAATGAAAAGGAGATCAAANAATCGGGCAAAGCGGAATGGTAAATACAAAATACATTTTTTTCTTTTGTTTATAGAGTTTGCAAGTGGTGAAATTATGTAATCCAAACATGTGAGTCATTTTTCCATCTTGGGGAATGGAATCTTTCTTCCCATTTTGGCACCATTGCTATGACGTCATTTGTCTTCCGTCATTTGGTTCGTTGTGCTTAGTTCCTCAAGCATTGCTGAACTAGTTGCAAGACCACAAACCTTTCCCCGACGCAATTCATGGCGTGACGCTCTCAAGGTAAAGAAGGAAGCGATATCGACTACTAGCGACGATGCACGTAACTTATCATGTCGTCATGTGTATAGTACATGTAATCACCAACATCCCTTTTTCTTACTCAGAGCTAGTCGCAATCAGAGATTAACTCTATTCGGTTACGTGGGTTTAACACATAATGACTTAGTACGAAAAACGCACGGAAGTATCTAGTGATTCGACTCTACGAAATTTCAAACACAGTAGCCACGCATCCATACTGGGGTCGTCGATCGCCCTTGGGACGAGAAGAATCACTGCTTGCATTTGTACCACTTGAAAGTAAATACCGAGCATGAACACTATTACGCACTGCCAAGGTAACACAAGCGCTATCAGAATGAAGAGTAGGAAAAAACTGTTTACTTTCGTAAGGGTGTTCAGTTTCACGGCTAGAGTTGGCAAAACGAATATGCACACGATTTTGTTTAAAAGTACGACCAGACATTGATTTGACCATGTACATATGAGATCCAATATACTTCATAAAAATTCCTTTATTTTATTTCATCATTTGGGTTTTAGGATGTTGAAAATATACCTGCTGATTTACACGCAATTCATTGGAGGTTTTGTGTTTTAATCACAGCACTGCTTAGTTTGGCTTTGGCGCTTGCGACACACATCGAATTCAGCACACGGTTTCAAAATCGTAGACAAGGCAGCGAACATTTTGGCCAAAAACAGTTTTCACAGAGCTGCGATTCACACCCTGAGGCGGGGTATTGCGCATTTGTAATAAGTGAAGATACTGGTAAGTGTGTTCACGAGAAGTACGTTTTTATTTGAATTTGACCAACTTTTAATTGTTTTTGGGAAAGTTTGTCGGCCGAGTGTTTATCAATTTTAAACATATCTTGAAAAAAATATCTGCACGATTAAAGATGCTGCTTTTGTTGATATCTAAATTACGGTATAAAGACAGTATTCGACAAATGGCTCTGCCAACGCTTTCAAAAATTTATGCTCAAGCACATAAAATTTTAAAATAACTTTTACGAAATAAGTTGGAAGCAGAAATCAACTTTGCACAAACGAAGCGCGGGATGTAAAAATATTTTGAAGAAATGACGCAAGAAGTGACATAGAAAAATCATGACGCAAAACGCACTCCATAAAGAAAATGAAGGAGAAAGAAATATAGCGAATCACAATTACAAGCGTGAAGCGCAGCATTTTCTTTCGTCGGGAAATCGCAACCTTCTTCAAGCTGTCACAAAAAATTCGTTCTACCGTATTCTTTGCACACTTTTCAACTTACTGGAGAGTTGAGGTTGTTCAAACTGGCCATCTGATAAAGCAAATTAACAAATCTTTGGTTGTTTTGTCCTGAAACAAGAGTTAAATAAAAGCATTCGTCAAATTTTCTATCCATCATTATTACGGAGCAGTTTGTGTTAATGATAAGCCATCGCACATTACACAAGAACCTAAATATATTTCAGACGAAATGTCAAAGTGTGGCAAAATGTATGGGATAGCCGTCTTTTTCCTTATTCAAGTTTAACTGATTATTACTATTTATTTCAAAGAAAAGTCGTCTATCCGCATGCTAGAGTTAACAAGTGCTTGGTAGAATGTAGGTGGAAGCCCACAACGATAAGCGTCAGGCGCATTTTGCAGGATGATTGACAAACATATTTCTCGATCATCTTCCGCAGCAAATGTTCTGATAAACGTTGCTGGTATTGCCCAGGGAAGGAATGTATAATCAACCATGTCCTAGCGTGGCTGATAAAGTCTTTTGTAGTAGTGTGAATGCTTCTTGCTAGCAATTCTTCTTAATGCGTATTAACCCGTCAAAACTATTTGAAAAAACAAAACATATTTTTATGTTTTCGTGCACTAATACTTTCGCTGAGGACTGTTTGTGCCACTTAATACCCAAAACGACTTGTTTATTCGTGACTGATGGCAATAGTGCCGTATGTTCCATCTGATAAACTGATAACTGAAAGCTTCTCATTGAAACGTCCCCAAGACTAATTGTTCCATTCACTGTACAACACAAGGAAGATAAACGCCTGTAAGCAGTTACGCATTATAAGCTACAGTCTTTAATCTCTTGACGTAATGGAAGATATCGCCGTAACCAGTTGGGAAGCGCAAAACTTAACGCACTTCGAACAGAGAAGAGAACTAAACGGGTTACAAGAGTGGATGACATCATGTTAATATAAATTGACACAAGTGAGCATCCAATCAATTTTACTTTAGCTAAATTTTGCCATTTACAACAATTCACTAAGCGAGAGGCTATTGGTAACCAAACAAGTTGATTGAAAACGTTGAACTTGGAGATAAAATGTGCATAACTTCGGTTAAGATTTTTGTAATTTGTTTCGCACAATATGATGGAGCTTGGTTCTGTGACTTAAAAAATCTTCTGTGGTTCTCTGGCAAAAGTGGACAACAGTTCACTTAACGTCTGCTGAAGACAATCTTGAATTATAGCGCCTTTCAAACTTGCACTAAATAGCGGGAATTAAAACGGCTCGTAGACAAATGCGTCACAGGAAAACTTTATCAGTGTAAATCAAATTCACTTGTTGTGTTCATCTCCCGCAAATGAGAATAATTGAAGAGTGTCTTCCTGTGAACTCCTTGGATTTGACAGTAAGAGACTCAAACAACTCCAAAGCCGGATGTAGCGAGACAGTTTGTAGCGATTTACATTCATTTTGAAACATTTTGCGGAGGAACATTCATATACCCGTTTTTAGCCTTTTCAGACATCGAAGCAAATGAGTTGGCGGAATTAAAAAAAATATGTTTGCAGTGACCAAGTATTTGAGCTTGGCTGATTATAAACATTGCCTTACTTTTGTAAATTCATTAAAATAACCCTAGAGTATGTTGCTCTATTGGTATTGCCTAGCAGTACGTTTATCCTCGTTTTCAAGATCCTGGAACAAATGGACAACACCACCTTTTAAAGTTACAGTGAAAACAAATAAAAACCTTCCAGTATTGCAGTTGAACACCAACACGTCTTACAAAACAATGATTTAGTTTGGTAAAATTAATCTGTGATAACACAAGAAAAGCAAAAAATAAAAATCATTCGTTGCTACTGTGCGAGTTGTCACGTTCTTTGGCTAAACGCACAACGTTACGGAAATCAACGCGTTTACAGTAACGTGACACTGCGACATAATGTGCTTCGGGCGTTTTGTTCGGCTGCTTGCTGCGGCACAGTCAAACTTGTTGTTACAACACTGTGTTACTGATGCCTGCGACAGCCAGGTGGAGATTCAAGCTGCAGATGATTGAAGCCGTTTTCTTACAAACGCTTGAACGCTGTAACGTGTTTCTAAACGAGAGGGGTGACAAATATGTGTGTTGCAAAATCCTGGCGATTGCGAGAAACGTTTCGAAAAAAGTGTTGCTTCATATGGAAAAGCACGAAAATTCAAAATCGTCTGCATGTATACTTTTCAAACAAGCCGTAATGTCGCAGAACAACAAAATAACACAAAAGCATTTCTATTTTCAAGATATGAAATAAACAAAAGTCTACATCCTTTTGTATTCTCCAAAGAATTCCTTAAAGACTTTGATAAGTGGACTTTGATAAATCATAAGTAAATCCGGTGTAGATATGCTTAATCAAACTCGACCAGTTTGTCATTAACTCCAGACTATAGTACTGCTGCGTTATGTTGGAATCCTGCTTCTCTTTTTTTACGTATAGCTGACAATTCCTGAAAATTTCTATATTGAGCTTTTCAATGTCTAATCCAAGGGTGGTCAAAATTTTTTCAGTGAGAGCCACATTTGTTTCGTCAGCACCCAACGGCGAAGAACCATTTTATTCAAATTATGCTCTTTTTTTATAATAGCTAATATATTTTAATATCTTCATTTTGATATATTTACGTTTTTAAAATTCAAAGTTGGCTTATTTTATCAGGAGGATGGTATTTTTTAAAATGTTTCTTGTGTTCTAGATTACAAAAAATACTAAAAGTGTGCACTGTGTATACGAAGGCCGCAAAAAATATCCAGCGGGCTGTACGGTGTATACAAAACCTTGATTTTATCAATGAAATGTGTATAATTATAGTATATAACAAAATCTTCAAACGCGTTTTCATAAAACGCAGTGATTTCTCAGATATGCAGTGGGTTAAGATCCAGGCAGAAGGAATAGTATTTAATATATCACTGAGCAAATAATATTATTTTTGTCTTAAAATAATATGCCATCGGTCTTGCATAAAACTTGTTTTGTTCTGATTGAAGGAAAATACGTTTATTTGCGTATTTTGAAAGTTACAACATAAAATAAAAACATCACGTGATGCAAAAACAAGATTAGCCTTTTGCTCTCGTGGATCTATAGCTGCCACAAAAGTTTCTCGTCTTCGTGAAAAAACTACCCGATCAGGCAGGTTTAAACAAAACATTCAGAGTTGAAACTGTTAACAAAAACCTATTTAATTATTCCAAAATGCCTCACAAGTCAAGCAGAATTAAACAGAGCGTTCTCCACTAAGTGTGGTAAATTTTCAGGGCAAGGTGGAATTAACCCGAATTATGTACTGCGAAGTTTTATTATCACGTATTTACATTAATAATGCCGGGTTTCCAGCTGCGCTTTCGCCGTTTGATGAGATCTGATGGCCGGTGGAGCTACACTACAGGTGTTTAATCGGTGCGGACAACCCTTCCTTCGATACTGACTCCTCGTACTTTTCAGTGAATGCGCAGTTTGTATAGTTACTGAATGAAAACTGTTGCAGAAAGCAGAGGTTGTGTTATTTCTCATTCAATGTTGGTGGTTTTGACAAAAACATTTATTTATTGAACATTGACACAAAAAGAAACTTCACAAACAAACGGAGCATTTTGCAAATCTTAAAGCCGTTGACCACAAGTTATGAATTTGTGGAATCTCATATTCCTCTCTACGACAATTCCAGCGCAACAATATGTGGGCTAGAAAGCACCTCTTAAATTTTTTGAAGCAAACATGTTTTAACTCTTGTGGCAACATAAACTGCAACAAAAATTTGCAGAACGCAAGAGAGCATGTGGTTGTTCCGTTCTTATGATGACACGTATCTGGCAACGAAAGAAAAATCAGTTGCTCACCTGACGAACTTGGTGCGATGAAGCGCGTCATAAATTCATAAATACGTTATAACTAATACACTTAGATGCAACGCAATAGAAACTCTTTGAAGCATGACCGGTATGCAACTTGCACGCAGACGTGCAAGAAAGTCAGTCTTTTAACAGCGTTTCCAGTGTTTTAACAACTGGTTTTCTCATTCTAGTCAACAATATATAAGGTTTCGCGCGTAGCAAGTCTTTTCCCTCAACTAAGCGTTGAAACTCTTTACATTACACATTGCCATTTCTCTTCCAGGACCCAGTAAAATATTCTTGGCCCCGAAGTTTTTTAAATGGTCCCCCAACATAACCAAAGTAAGTGACGCATAGTGGAAATTTTTTGCTACTTTTCAGTGAAATCTTTCTCAAAAAGTGAAAAGCAAAAAAGGCCAACCATTTCAAAACTATCTCAAAAAATTAGTGTGAGTGAATCGTTCTGCCGGCTCAGCAAAGGAGATTGTGTCCACACCAACATCTAAAATAGGTCCCTACTACCACTTACATACTATGTAGTCGAAACAGTTATATCACTGCAGGTTTTCTGCGATTGCCACCAAGGATGTGGAAGACGCCCAAACCCAACCAGCAATGAGTCCTGTGTTCTTATCACATCAGCAATAAGTGACACATGTATAGCAAAAAGTTGCTAACGTGAGACAGACATATATTTGAATTTGATGTGCAACACATAAGAGCAAAAATTATGGTGCTCTAATACAATTTTATTATCAATAGCAAGCAGAGCTTGACGCAAAATGGAAGAAAAGCAACTACCGGTTGCATATATTACAGTGCAAGACTTACCAACGGATAAAGTTGAACAAAATAAGATGAAAAAAAGTATCCGAACGACGCGTGCTTCTTTTCGCGTAAATTCCATCATAATATTGTGTAAACATCAATCTTAAATGACCTGCAAGCACAATGCAAAATGCTACAATAGACAAGAAACTCAAAGATCATGCGCAAATTAGCCATAAACCTAGAAAATGAATTACATTAAGCTATGAACGGAAACTTTCGAAAAACACTTGAACGTAAATTTTCTTGACATATTTGCAACATATTTGAGCACAACCAACGCCTTGTTTTACACTAAAACGGGTATTTATGTGAAGCGCTTATAAAACCGGACTACAGCTACTACAAACATCAAAACAGGTTATGTCATTGAATTTAATTTTCCTTTTTCCTTCGCGTACATCAGCAATGACGTCATGTCAAAAGAGTAGAACAATTTTCTGGTTTCCTTTGACGGCTTGACTCTGGCTGTTCTGAGACTTGTGTTTAAAATAATTTCGAAAGTTTATTTAAGTGTCTTTTGTTAAGAGAGAAATTGTTTGTCAACTGGTTAAGTATTTAATTCACGAAAAGCTCAAGNATTCTTTGAAACAGACAATTTTTTAATATCCTGCACATAACTTCTTGAATTTTCCATGGAAATATTANAGTGTTTTTNGTATAAGTTATATTGTTTATTTTGTTCATTGCAAGATAAATAGACTCATGACGGCAGCAAACTTTATTCAGTAACAACCGCAGCGTCAGTCATATTGCTGTTCCAGTTCAAGACTACTTTTAAAAAGCTGTGTTTGTCTTGTTCGAACAAATTGACAAATAGCAATTTTTGTCCAGCAACCCACTAATATGACTCAGTAACAACGGTGTCGAGTAAATTGCTAGGCAGAAAGACACTAGATGTTTGCGTTCTAATTCTGCTGTGTAACTCAGATCTGTCAACGTCTTAACAGCAAATTTAGTGTTTAAACGGTTTATGACAACATCGTGATAAAGATCATGTGACTGTAAAGTGGAATATCTTATATTTTTTAAAAGTCCTAGGTTTCTCGTAATCATCTCATGGGCTTGGCAGACGGCATGCGATTTCCGGGGAGAAACAAGCAGAATCGATCTACAAATCGTCACTGCTCTGTGTCGACATCACTTAATTTCTTGGGTAACTGCTTGGAGCCAGCCTTCAAAACAGAAAAATTTTCCTGCCGGATAAACAAGCCGTTTCACTTTTTGCAAAGTACGTCGTCGACCAGAAATGATCGGAGCAGCTTGAAGTTAGCGTTAGAAAGCTGGAAATACGAGGGCAATAGCCTTGTTGCAAACTGTCTATAAAAGTACCTATGCGCACTCGTAGATAGCGTTTCCTCTTCATCCCACTAAAAACATGCACACACCAGGCGAACAGCGGATGTGCTCCAACTACCGGACAAATCCCGCTTTTTGCGGCACCATCCTGATTGGATTAAAACCTTTTAATCGTTTGATTGCCACTGTTATTACGCGGATTTTTTAAAGTTTGACTATTTCCCGTACTAGCAAACTTTGCATCTTTATTACATTAATATATTGCCATCAAGTTTTCATTACACAACATTTGTCAACGTTCAGTAGTTTCCTCTTAATGACGCCCGTGTCCACTCTATATTCACTACATGTTCTACAACAAAGATATTAAGTTAAAGTTTCTAAAATTTTGAGGTTTACTGCGCAAACATAACTTTTTCACATTTTCTCAAAACAGCGATAACACGAAAAGTCAATCAGTTCCATAAAGGCATAAAGAAACGCTGCGAAGTTGCATCTGCTATAGATTATTTCGGATATCATCTGTGCTTCCAAAAGAGTTTTCAGCTTGCGGCCCACCTTTACCGATAATTTTTTGGGGAGCCCATTATGAGATGTCGTGACAAAATAACAACAAAAAATTGACATACGAGAAAGAAATAAACCCTGAACAACACAGAACATACAGTGTGCAATATAGTGTTTATGGAAAAGTTTTTCTTGATTGTCGATACTGTATGATAAGATCTATTCGAGACTTGATAGGAGACAAGCTCACATGCAACGTAACATTCAGAGTGTCAGTTTTAAGACTGTTTCGACCTTTGATTTTGTTGCTGTTACACTTGAGAAGCCGGACGCACACAGACACCGGTAAGTGGTGGCAAATGGCATGAGAAATTTGATGGCACGGTCTGACAATCAAGGGTATTCTATGTTTAAATGAATCCA
>JGI24022J15233_10003492_pt1 | contig 15613 bp, 3 predicted proteins | sample Ectturendosymbi2_FD_15233 | JGI IMG/M metagenome (IMG submission 15233)
GAAGTTTTTATTGGAAACTAGGCTTGAGTCCGAGTCTTTTGAGCCTTTGATCAACTTTCTAGCGTTTCTGGTTCAAAAGTTATGATCTAAAATAAACAAATCATTTAATTATCTAATTAGCTAATTAGTCAAATATTTTTACTAACTTACATCATAATTTTTTAACCAGAAACCCCAGCAGGTCATCCAAAGCATCAAAAGACTTGGCTTGTAGCATATTACCAGTAAAAACTTCAGCGAAATACTACCACCTAACGGTTGGTGCCCAGGCTCAGGCAAAGTGGGCCAAGGTGGCCTAAAAGTTCTCCACTTATGACGTCACTCACAAAAAACCTGCACCCCCAAACAAAAAATTTTTTTCAAGTGCAGGCTAAAAAAGACTTGCCGCGTCTTTGACGCTTCGACCAGGTCCGACGCTTCGACGAGCGGGGATATTCCCGCGCAAAGCCACGTGCGTTTAGGCGTTTTTTTTTTTCGAAAGCAGCTGGACGCCAAAGAGTTAAGGTGTTCACACCTTAGCTGGTATGGTTTCACCTGAAAACCAGCAGTTTGCAAATGTCTATGCACAGGCATAACTCTGGTACCGAAATGCTCAAAAGACTTGGGAAATCTTCACGTCTGCAATGAAAAAAAGTTTTGTGGTTTTTGGTTTTGGATGTTTTGAGTGGTTTCATAAGTAAAAAAGGTTTAGGCCTTTTTGGCCGATTTCATCTGGCCCTAGGCCCAAAGTTCTAGATTGTGATGCTTCGCTCAACATTTTATTGGAAACAAAGCTAAAATCCACATCTTTTGAGACTTTGGATGTCTTGCTGGGGTATCGGGTGCAAAAGTTAAGACCTAAAAATTGCAAAATAAATAATTAATATGTACTAATTAGATAATAAATTGATTTGTTATTTTTAGCTTATAATGTTTAAACCAGAAGCGCTATAAAGTCGATCAATGGCTCAAAAGACTCAGATTCTAGCCTAGTTTCCAATGAAAACTTTAAAGCGAAATAGTTCCGTCTAGCGGTTGGGCCCCAGGCCAGGTAATATAAGCAAAAATGGCCGAAAACCTACCTCACTCACAAAAAAAACAAAATCAAAAAGTTTTCTTTTTCATTACAGACTTGGAGGGTTTGAACAATTCTCTAGCACAATCGACTGGCGAGTTATAGTGTTGCTAATACATGTGAAAGCTTTTTGACTTAGGCTGATTTTTAGGTAAGATATATTCGTGCACTGGCATCAAATGTGTTAATTATGGGTGTTCATAATCAGTTTCTTGTATTTTTGCTAAATTATAAGTTCAGTTTCCATTTCTTGTCAGAGGTAAACAGTTGCCATTCATCTTTGTTGTATAAATTGACATAAAACTATTGTGTGATGCTCAACATATTTCTATGTATACATGGTTTTATTAAAGCATTTTAGGGACCCGATCGGGTCCCTAGAATTTCAAACGGGTCCCTAAAATCAGAGAAAATATCATCAGGTCCCTAAAATCAGAGACAATCAGGTTCCTAAAATCAGAGAAATCGGGTCCCTACAGATCCATACCAGGTTCCTAACATTTTCCTTAAAAATTACCCTGATATATATACTGAAAAAGCTGGTAACTTGAATGAAAAGATGATGTGAGTTTTAAATGCTTGTTAATTTAAATATTTTTTTAGTAAAATGTTTTATTCTGTGATGAAAATAAGCTTTCACACTAAATTTTGCCTAAAATAATTGTTTTAATTAGAGATCAACCGATATGGCTTTTTTGAGGCCGATACCGATATATTGGCCATTCATGGGCCGATCTATTAGCCGATACCAATATTTCCGAAATTTTTAAATCTTGTTTTCTGCCTCATTATCAAAAATGTTACGTAGTTTATGCCTGACCTTTTTTTTCAAACCTTAAAAATTGGGATTTATACGCTAGAATTTTTGAAATTGCAGCAATTTCAATACTTGATTAGCCAAACTTGTTAGCATAGTATACACTGTTTACAATGAATAAACACAGTGCCATGAATAAAAAAAGAATGTTAAAATAACAAACCAATAAGAACAGAATACTGAATGTAAGAGAACTGCCTACGGTGTTTAAACCCGAAAAAGCAAAAACAGTGCTTGAAAGTTGAAAGATGCTGCACAATGAAAAGGAAGTACAGAATGGAGCATCAAGTTAAGGAGGTTAAAATTAGTACAACACTGTATTTAATTAACCATTGCCAAAAATGAAAAGATTTCCAAAACAGCAACTTTTTTGATCTTTGATATTATGTTTGTTAACAGTTACTCTACTACATAAATCTTGTAAAATTTTGTTTTTGTATGTATTTCACAAATCAACCTTTCAGACTCTTGTGCAACTCAGTGGGTTTTCAGCTTGAAAAGTCAATTCAAGTCGTAAAGAATCAAATTTGGAATTTTGATGTAATGTAACATTAAATAGCTGCATGTCCTTAAAAAAGAAAAACTAGTTCCATTAGTTACTGCAACTGAAGTACTGGCATTGGTATAAAATGAAATATGTCAACTGATTTGTCAATTCTCAGTAGTTCCATATCAACAGTTTAAGATTGTCATGCAGAAAGTAAAGTTTATCTGCATTTTCACCAAGTAGCCTACAGTGAGTTAGCCGCTCATCTACAACCTAGCCTAAACAAAGGCTATAACTGATTACCGCCCCTCTGCCAGAAGTAAATTCCATAAAAACAAGTTGCCATAACAATAGGTAAGGTGCACATGTGCGCATTAAACAATACGCTTATAAGTTGCATTGTTGCAAACTCTGCTTTTGCTGATCGTGTTTAAAAAACGGACAACAGCAATTGTGATGCAACAATGAACACTGCCTACTGCACTGCTATTGGACCGAATGACAAATCATCGCCTCAATATATTTGTGAAATGCTGGAGTAGCGCTCCTGCAGCTTGTGTGCCACTTTTACAAACCCTGGTTTCACATTTGCAACAGCTTGGATTGTGTGATCACAATTAATATCATTATCATGCCTCGTGGAAAATGTTGATTAAGTTAAACCAACGGACACATAGTTTCAGCTTGCGTACAGTATAAACCAGCACGCTTGTAGCCCAATACATCAAGTTAAGAAATGTAGAATCCTTTTAAGATGTTACTTGCAACTGCTTCATAACGACAGTTGTCGTCACTAATGAGTAATGATTTCATTTGTAATCATATTCAAAATGCCATAAATGTTGCTTAACATAACGCAATTCATTTTTCATGCAAGCTTTTTAAATCAATCTGCACTAAACTAGGCATCGATTGGACTTCTGAACCTTGAGTACCAGTCAAACTTTTCGTGCTGCGAAAACTTCCAGAAGTATAACGGGATTTTATTCATACACAACACCTGCACATGGTGGCTTCAAGCATTGCGGAACTTCGCGGTGATGCTTTTGTGGCGGCCTATGCACGCGGTTGTGATGGCTGACGCACGGTTCATCTTGTCTGTTTGTTTATGAAGCCAGACCTGCTAGCATTGTTGTAAGATAACTGTCTCGACTTGCTTCGTTGTGCTTTCTTGCGCCAGTTGTCTGGATGCGTGAGGAATATAACAGCGTTTTGTCAACTCCTGTTGAGGCCGATAATATCAGCCGTTTTGGTCGATACCGATATATCGGTAAAACCCAAATATCAGCCTATATATCGGTCGATCTCTAGTTTTAATGTGGGAATGAACATTTTGTCCAAGGTATGTTTGCCTTTGAAAAGATGTTTGAAATAGTCTGAATGTATTTGCTATGTTCGTGCGAGGTTCTTTGTATATAGTCTTTATGCAAGTGAATATTTGAAGGTATGTATTGGCTTTTTAGAATAAATGAACTTAATTTAATGCAAATGCATTTCATATCTTTGTTCCAAGATAATTTTAAATAGTGAAGTTTTTTAGAAAAAAAGTATTGGTTTTCAATTGAATCTGTTATATGCTACCATTAACGTTGTGTTGTTTCACAGGCTGGTTTGCTGCTCACATTTTGTGTGTCTGGTAATCTGTAGAAATTTTTCTTGAACTGCATATAGAGCTGGAAAGACTAGGCCTTTACACTCTCATCAGGCATTTGTCAATCCGATGTATTTAGCTTCTGCATTGAAGCATATGCGTATTCATGATCAACAATCATCTGACTTCTCCAATGTAAAACTTTCAATGAAGAGGGACGCTTTAGAACACATTAATTCTAGTTCCCTTGCTAGACGTGACAATCATTGCCTTTTCTCTGAAGACAGTGATTTGGTCAGTGCAGCTGAAATAATTAAAGGTATGTTTGGTTTACCTTGCATTTTCTGATGAAACAGCATTGTTGATATTAACATTTAGTGTTGCAATGAAAAACTGGCAAATATAATGCTAAAGCAAACATGTTTGTTCAGGTACTGCAGTTGATCATACAGAGGAGCTAGTTCAGTATTACAGTGTATTTTTTTTATTAAGAGTGTTGGTTCATCACTGATGAGAATAGCAAACAAACAGTCTCATCAATAAAACTTTTTAGCGGGTGAGGAAGATGAGTGATAGTGATTAAAACCCTTTAACGACTGTGAGCCACTTAAGTGCCAGTGGCTTTGTCTAGTTATAACTTGCTGATCAAACCCTCTGAAGATGCAGAAAGTCTTGTAGTTTATATTTTAAAAAATTGGCAAGTTTTTGATTTTGGGGTTTTTGTGGGTAACATCATAATGGAGGCAGGTTTACACATATTTGGCTGTGGTCACCAAGTCCTAGGCACCAACCCAATGAGCCAATTTTTTGGCTCAAGTTGTTTTGGAAACTAGCCTTTCATTTGAGTGTTTCGAGTCCTTGATCGTCTTCGAGCATTTCTGGTTCCAAAACTATGGCTTAAACACCAAATTTTTGATAAAAAGTAAAATCTTACGATAGGTATACTTGGCCAAATTCTGTAGCTCGCGAGCTGATGCTAAGAGCTGTTCAAACCCTCAAATGACTTGGAAAGTCTTCTAGTTTTGACTAAAACATTGGGAAACTTAGGATTTAAGTTTTTTGCAGGTGATGTCATATTTTGGGCAGGCTTCTGGCTTTTTTTGGCTTACATCATTAGGTGTTGGACCTCAACCACAAGCAGCAATTTTTTTGTTAAAAAAAAACTAAGCAAAAAGCCGCATCTTTAGAGCTCTTGATTAGCCTTCTAGCATTTGTGGTTAGCAAGGTATGAAGTAAAAACCGCAAAAAAACATGATTAAATGTATAATTTGTTGTCTTTAGGCCATAACTTCCAAACCACAAATGTTAGAAGGCTGACCAACGGCTCTAAAGATGTGGAATTTCAATTCACCTCTTTTTTACAAAAAAAAGAAACAAAAAGATTGCCTCTTGAGGTTGAGGCCTAGGGTTCGATGACGTAAGCCAAAAAATCCTGAACCTACCCCTAATATCCAAAGCTTTCCAATGTTTTTTTAAATCAAAACTAGAAGACTTTCTGCATCTTGAGACTTCTGCAATTTCTGCATCTTGATGATCTGAAACCCAAAACCATTTTTTTCATTGCAAACTTGAAGGCTAGCCAAGTCTTTTGAAGGTTTGAAAAGCTCTCTAGCATAATCACCTAGCGAGTTGTGCAGTTGCCTAGCCACATGCGAACTGCTTGATTTAGGCTGAAACATAACAGCAGGGAAGGTATTAATTGTACCATGATTTTATTCTGACAAGTTCATGTTCCAAGTTGACTGACCTTTTTTATTTGAGTTTGGTGATGTCATGCGGTGGCAAGCCAAAGCTTGAAATTTGGTTACTGGGACAGTTGAGGTGCTCACAAGAAGAAAAGTGACCAAATCTAATTTCTCAATTATCAAAAAAATGTTGATGAAACAAAGAGGTCTGCAGTGGGTTTGAGTGTAGTCAAAGGTCTGCAGCAACAAAAATTTGAGAACCACTGCCATAATTGGATAGTGCTTTTTTGTTTGACATTTTACGCACTGCTCCACAAAGACAATCTATCAAACTGACTATTAGCGCTGTTTTTTTTCACTGAGACATTTCGGTCATTTTTTTGCTGATACATTTGGTCACTGAGACATTTCAATCATTTGTCTCACAATTGTTTTAAAACTCACTGTACCAGTGTTCATTAGCCTATATTTTCAGACATTTTGACTGAAATGACTTAATTTTGTTTGGTCATTTCAAACAAATTTCAGTCTATGACCGAAAAAAAACAGCTATAGCCACAACAATCCTTAACATAATAAAAGTCATGTACACGATTTGCCTCAATAGCTGTTGATGGTGCAATCATTGTAATGCTAAATTTACATCACACCTGTCACGACTCCACAATTCAACACTTAACTGCATATCTTACTCGATCATAAAAGAGTTGGAGGGTAAACATAGCTGACCTTGCGTTTCAAACTGTACAATAACTTGCAACTGTCATTATAAACTAACAAAATATTCTGTGGGACCTATGAAAGCATCACTAAAGGCAAGATGACGATATAGCCAAAGTTGCTGACCTTGAATGCATGTTGATAGGAAATCATTATAACTGAAGTCATTATAGGCCAGTTCTACTCTATTTTTCTATTTATCCATTTGTTCTATTCAAACATTGGTGACCAAAGTAAGTTGATTATGCAGTCACAAACCAGATATTGTCTCTGTATTTATGAAACAACTTTGGGCCAAACATATTTGCCATGTACAAATCTCTTCTGATATTTGTCTGTCACATAGGTGTGTTGAGCTTGCAATTCTTTATAAAAAATGGAGGTAGTATTATTAGTACAACTTGACAGTGAGAAATTGTAAAAACAGACTAATTGGAATCCTTAAAAACAAATGACCATAGTGGTTATACGCTGCATGTTAGCTACTGATAGTTGTATGTTCACACAATAAGCAAGCATTTACTCTTAAAACGAAGTCAAAAATTGTAACAGCACTTCAAGCTTGCGTCTTTATTGTGAGTTTTTCTATTTCAACTTCATTTTAAAAGAATAAAACATAGTGCTGTGTAAGCATGGAGTTATTTGTTGCATGTATCCTCTGGATTGGCATGCCTGTTGATAAGTGAGGGATTGAGAGTGGCTTAATTAATCTACTGGTCAGTGTGTAGGTTATTCTGAAATCAATCTATAGACCAAGCCAGCTTGCAAAGCAACACCTGTCATTCAATCAAGCCATGGCAGTCAGTTGTTTTTGTCAGCATGTGTTTAACTATCAATTACTTCAAAATCTACTAGTTGCCAGTTCATTGTGATCATGCATAAATATTTAGTGTGTAATCATATGAAGCTTTGCTACCCACATTATCATTCATTATTGATACTGATGGGTATTTTTATTAATTGCCTACAACAGGAGTCTGCAAATACTTCTTGGTGTGACCCTAAAAAATAGTTCTAAATTCTTGCAATCCAAACATTTTGTGAGCATATAATTTTGTGGAAAAAACTTCATAATTAAACATCAATTTTGAAAGTATTATTGACAGTAGCAATTTTCTTGTAGAAAATTGTATGAAACTTAGCACATAAAACAGGTTATAAATGACTGCATTTATTCTGTCTGATGAGAATAAAAAAGTCAAAATATAAATTTTAATTATTTTGCAACCCAGATTACAAGGTCTCACGATCCAAATTTAGGTCACGACCCACTATGTATAGACCCCTGACCAATAAGTTAGTTTAATGGCATTGGCGAGACAGACCTGCTTTTTTTCGGTCATAGACTGAAATGTTTTTGAAATGACTGTAAAAAATTAGGTCATTTCAGTCAGAATGTCTGAAAATATAGGTTAATGCACACTGTTATGGCAAGTTTCACTACAGCTGTGAGACAAATGATTGAAATGACCCAGTGACCAAAATTTCAGCAAAGTATTGACTGAAATGTCTCAGCAAAATAAACAAAGACAGACACATACGGTTAAACATCCGTTTGCATGAATAAATATTAAAAACATGGTTTACCTCCAGATAAAAGACATTTTATACCACTAACTCCCAGTACAGTGCCCATTCTACATTCTCACTTCTGGTGGGTGTTTAGAACAAACATCTACCACATCAACTTTAGCAAAACAATGTAATTCTGTCTTATGCACTACAGTCAAAAAGGCCTAAATCTAGCTTTAAAATATTACTGTCCAGAGTGTTATTTTGATAAGAAAAGCAATATTGTAAGCAACCTTGCTTTGTTACTGTTCATCACATTGTGCCTGGCTAAAACTGCTTTGGTGCATTACATTACAACTTAAAAAACATGACCATGTGCAATAATGATATTTGAGTACAGAAATGTAGAGCTGTATAGAATGTATAGAACAGAATGAATTACCAGCAAAGGCAACAGTATTTAGTGATTGATGAAGAGGTACAGAATGTGCAAAACAAATCAACGTGCGGCATGTAATAATCAATTGCCAGCAGAAACAATACAAGACTCAGTGCTGTAGAATTTGTGCCAAGCTTCAAGGAATATTCGAGAAACACAACTCTTAATAGAAACAATGCTTCTTTTCAATTGTTTTTGTTCTAAAATACAAACAGGGCATACGTTTTCTGTGGGAAGTAATCTGCTAATGTTTCTGTAAAGTTGTTGATTTTTTTATCAGACATGGTCAAATGCAGTATGCTCAGCTCGTGCCTAGATGAGTTGTCTATGAAATTTTACAACTTTTTTAACTTGATTGATGTAGTTGTGCAAGAGAAGGTTTCTACACCAGAGGTGAGCAACTGATGAACTGATAAAATACATTGTGTACACCTTACAACAGACTGATTATGATGTGAAATAGTGCAAGTCAGGTAGCCTAAGTCAAACCTCTTGTAGGCAGTTGGTGTTTGCAACCTTTTGCATCATGATAATTGTGTTTTGCTTTGTCTGAAGCAGTGAGTAAAAATATGGTGCCTCGCACAAATCAGTACAGGTTCAGTAGCATCCAGGTGAAGTTAATACAACTGCATTAGCTGTAAAGGTCAATTCAGTTTTGTTACTATCAACTTCTTGTTAGTATGGTTAAGGTCAGTGGCATAAATGACAAGGGAGCAAGCCTCCCCCTGGCAACCTGAATGTAAAAACTGTACCCCCTCTAGTTGACATTTTGTTGTTAAATATTCTGTAGGTTGTTGTTTTTTGCGTTTTTTAGCCACTGAGTGCAAAGCTTAGCTGAAGGGGTCCACTGGGTGTTTTCATTTTTTAGTTAGTATAGACATCCATGACATCCAGAGATTCACTATCATTTCTTAACTTTTTTCTGAGTTTTGGCTAGTGGGCCCCCTTCAGCTAAGCTTTGCACCCCCTGGTTCAAACCTCAAGTTATGCAGCTGGTTAAGGTGAATTGGCTCATTGATTTATGTTTCAAGGCTATACTGTAGGAGGACCACAAGCAGTAAAATATGAGTCATATCCAATTTGGCTCTAATTAAGTTAACTAATGAGTCATTTTGTCGAAGTTCAACATATGACATGCAAAATATTCTGTTCCTCTTGGCAGCACCATATCATATGTGAAATATGATTCCACTTGACTTTCAAACAGCAAATTGTACTTTCTGAATGACAATTGTTAATATTTGTAAAAATGTGAATGATTTTCAAAAAACACCAAGCGTTTTATTGTTTGAAATAAAAGTATAGCTTAAGTTTTTATGGACCAGAACAGGGATCAAAGTGAAATGAGCCATTCGTAATCTTGCTTAATCAAAGCTGATGATTTAAGAGCATAGCACAGAAATTTCACTGTGGCTTAGTCATAAAACTGAATCTTTTCTATTGCCATCACTGATTTTCTGACATTCATAATGTGCGTCTGTGCTAGAAACTGTCACTTGTGTGTTATATGATTTCCATTAGTGCTTTCCTAAAAATAGTAACCAGTGTCTATCAAAAGGAAAACTTTCTCAGCAAAGAATCAGACACTAAGAACTTACAGAGTATAAGTATTCTTCCTACACTGTCCACATCATCAGCTCTATTCAAATAAAATGTTATATACTATTTTTGTTTTTCAGACCAGTTTTACTTTGCAACTCTACGCACCAAACCAAAAAGTACCACCCATACCCATTATTTCTGCATCGATGATGAACTAATTTATGAGAAGTATGGTTTCCTTTAGAGCGTGACTGATGCATTGGCCTGCTGATGTATATCGGCCAACATGGCAATGTTGCCGATGTCAGCACAGCAACATTGCGCCAATACATATCGGCAATAATTGCTTATAAAAGGCTCTACACTAATGTTCTGTGCAAATAGTGTTTGGAAACCCAAGTGGTTAATTTGCCTCTGATTGAGTAACACAAGTTCTCTGTCCTGTTCCTTACAGCAAACAGCCCTCCTATTACATCAAGTAGTGCATAATAAACAGACTGCTGCGCAATCGTCTCAATAAACTGTTCTATGACATAAGATTCACTTGAAGACTTATGCGTGTTAAGCAGATTACTACCTATAAACAAATCAGGATACGTGCTATGGTGATTGACTGTTTTAGTGAACTAGTTTGGTGCAGAAATTCGATGTCTTCATTACAGGGAAGTAATTTCTTTCGACTGTGCTTTGAGTAAGGCAATAATATTGGCATCAGTTAACGGCAATGAAAAACATCGGTGTTGGTTGAAAAAAAACTTGTCGGTCTACCTCTAGTTTCCTTCTATGTTCAATGCCTGCTTTATCTGTTTTTTTTAATTCTATATTGGTTTAGGAAAGAATGCTACAATGTAATTTGGTTTGATACAGCAGTTAAGTGCATTTGGTCTGTACGTTGTGAATACACTTGTTTCTTTGATTGCATCAGTGGCACTGTTATGGAATCTTACCAAAATTTTATTTTATTTACAGTTTTTATGCAGACTTCGGCCCACTGAATTTGGCCCAGCTGCACAGGTATTGTGCCAAAGTTACCAAAAAACTAAAAGTAAGGTTTTTGAGTTTCGTGTGAATAGAGTTAAAGATTTACGTTAAATATTTTGATTATTCATATTTGCTTGATGTGTGTAGTTCTTAAAGTTTTTGCACTACATGGATATATATAAGAAATTTACATTAGTCATGTCCCTTTGTTTGCCTTTTTTCCATTTTGCTTATTTATTGGTGCTGGTTTGAAGTCATGAGCATGAGGCTAAATTACAACTGACGATTATGGGAATGCTGTTCAGGATTGATGCAGTTTTGGTAGAACTGGGCTCGACCTATAGATCAGGGTCTCCAAACTTTTTTGTCAGAGGGCCACATAAGCTTTTATATAACAACTCACTTAATATGCAATGTCATTCTCTCAGTGTATGTTACATTCTACCAAAGCAACAAATATTTTGTAAATACAGTGTATTAGTTTTTCATTATTGACAAAATGGCTTTGTGGGCCGTAATGGCCCACAGCGATAACAGCCCACAGGTTGTAGTTTAGAGTCCCCTGTGATAGATCTGATGGACCAGGAGTCTCAAACTGAAATTGCTCTGAGGGCCAAATGAGGACTTATGAAGTAACCTGAGGCCTGCAATATGATGCTGACACAACATTGGTGGTACCTGAACCTTACAAAAAATAGCTTTTAGATCTTGTTGCCTCTGAAAGGTATCGTGAGTTACAGGCAAATAAGTTCTAGCTCTCTATGTTCGTTTAAAAGGAATTGTTCACTCACTGGCCAAGCACTTTTAAACACTGGTGAATAAACTAAATAGCTTAAATATTAATTACTTAAATTCCCAAAAAGCATGGTGGGCTCTACAAAATGCCCTTGGGGGCCACATGTAGCCTGCGAGCCATGTGTTTTAGATCCTGTAATAGACTCTTCCAAGAGCAGACTGAGTTTTTTGTTATGCAAGGCAATCAGTCCAGGTATGGGGAACCAATAAAGAGGTCAGAAATATTTCTCCTGAATTTGGCCCCTATGTATCGTCCATATGCCTTTTCTTGGGACTGAATTTGGCCCCGATGTATTGTCCATATCCCTTTTCTTGTTTGGGGGATGTAAAGTGTGTTCTACTAATGACTTGGTAAATCAGTGACCCTAATCCTTGTCTACTTCAGGATTTTTTCAAAGCAATTTCCTCTCTTGTGCCATACAAACACGGCTCAGGTTTTCCATGATTGAATTCTGATCACTAGGGCAACCGAAAGTCAATAAAGTTAAAAATTTCCTGCCTTTATTAACGTTTATGAAATGTCCACAAACCAAATTTAATGCTCATACCATGACCAAGTTATAGGTCAAAAAAGTCAGAATTTATCAGTAGGTCGAACTTATCTATCTTGCAGCACAGTTTTTTTCTCTTCATCAATATTTTGTTGAAACTACAACAACAAATATTGTCATGCTTTTGCAAGTTCAGTTGCAATTCTGTAATAATAATGGCTTTCTTGTGACTTCTGGCGTAATAATCATGTTTTGCCCACTTCTGGACGATTGAATATTATGTAGGCTATGCATGGTAAGGGAAGAAACAAGGTCTGTTGGTTTGATAAACGCTTAATCCATCATACATATATAGTGATTCAACTTTATGATGTTCTCAGGTTTGACTCTATTGCAGTTATTAATGTACTCATCAATATATCATCCTCAAGTTAAACAAAGTTTATTTTTTAAATTTTGAAGTACATTGCATGAATATACTTCTGAGTTAACCACAAAACATAAGGCTGAATTATTTTGCACTTGCAAACGCAAGTAATTTATAGGTCAAAATAAAGTCTAAATTTGTAAATTATAAAGTCTAAATTTTAAGTTTTTAGGTCAAAAAATTGGTTGCCCTAGTAACTAGGTGTTCAGATTCCTGGCAGTGGTCCAAACACCTAATTAGTACTAAAGTAGGAAAAGAGTTTTATTTGCCCAGTTGAGGTAGTTCCATGTTATGATTTTGGAAGAGTGTGCGTGCAAACAGTTTACACCCTACAAATGCTCAAAACAAAAACCTGTAAACGTCAAAGAAACTTGCTGACTTGGTTCTTCAAAATTGAGCCAAAGCTCATGTGTGCATATTAAATAGAATATTAAAATGCCACTCTTTTAGCAACATGATATCGAAATTTTGGTGTAGATTTTCCATGCTGCTGCTTCCATGCACCATGCTGTTCAGAGGCAATAGGTCTTGGCATTGGGGTACCGTAGCAGTGTAACTGCTTTCGTACTGCTCTTCAACACTCTTGAACTCGGGGCTGCTGGCATTTAAAGTGTTCGCACAAGTGGGTGTGCTTTAACGCGCAGCGTTTTGGTTGGTTATCAGTATCCTGTGATAATATCCTTTAACAGGCAGTCTTCAGGTGTTGACTGGCCAGTGGCCAACACAAGTGTTTTTCCTCTTGTGAAGATGACAATCATAGCTTTCTGAATCGAAGGGTTGAATTACGTGTTGCCGTGTTTTTGGTGCTGGTTTATAAAAACCGGATAACCAAGAGTGCTCCACCTTAACCAAAGAATGTTTACATATTATTTGTTGCATCCCAGATGTGATGATGCCAGATAAGAATTTTACCTCAAGTGCATGAAACACGCATGAACACATCAATTTATAAGTTATCATGTACTGTATTTCCAACGCACCTGCCAGAAATCACTGTTTTTTTGCATTGGGCATGCAGCACAGCCCGCAACTAAACGTTGTATGGACGGCGACTGATATATTGTAGGAATAGTTATGTGGAATTTAGTTTGAATTTAAGATCAAGCCACGCATCCTATGGTGTGGCACGGCGCACAGTGTTGAGTCCATTGTTGCAACAGGGAGGATTCCTTTAATTTTCAACATTTTCGGTGCAACGCCCGATCTTTTGTTACGCGAGCTGGCCGCGTTTTGATTTGATAACCTTGCCGTGGGTCCGATTTTGTCGAGTACATTTCGTTCATTGTTTGCCCACCACTTGTTTTCATTGTGCTGGGTAATCATTTCATGAGTGGTGGCTTTGTTGCTCTGTCTTGAATATCACTGCTTCCTAGCTGGCGCAATATTTCTGATTAATTACATTGTGTTGGTGGAAATGATACCGCGTCTCAATATGGATTTAGAATTTAGATCATGTTCAAAACACCCTACATCATTTTTATTGTGACAAACATGCGTAATTTTTCATTCGCAGTCCATTTCACTGGCAAAGAAGAAAATCGTTCACTACACTTCATTTGACGCAAGAAAGAGGGCCAATGCTGCGTTTTTAGTGGGCGCATATCAGGTACGGATTTTCCTTAGCATTTCAAAGAAGTAGCGCTTGCCAAAACCAATGCTAGGCGTCAGTTTCAGTTCTCTAGCACGCCTCTGATGCCGTTGTTGCTAACCTTTTCACGCATTTAGAAACTGGCGAATACCCCAAGACCTTAGTTTTTATTGCTCATTTGATTTGTTTTCCTGGGATTTCACAGCCCCTTGGGCAAGCTCAGCTCCTTCCGTCAGTAAACTTCTGTTATGAGCCACTAGCTTGATAACCGTCAACAGTTAATTGTTGTTTTGTATATTTAAACGCACATTCTGGAACAGAATTAAGGTTGGAGGGGTTATAAAACTTAGTATAGAAATGGGAAAGTAAAAGTTGGTACTAAACAGTGAAGTCGAAAGCAGCAACTTTCGAAGTGTTTGGTACAGGAAACTCTTGCTTTCAAAACTGCTATTTGATCGGCATTTTATACCGATTGAAAGTACGGTTTGATCTGCTCTTTAAAGTATGCGTGAACTCTGCTCCGTAGAACGGCATTTTTCCGTCATATTCGTACACTGGGGTCCATTCGTCAAGCAGTTTCATGTGTTGAACGTGTCGCAGTTTGAGCTATAAGTATTTTAGTACTTGGTTGCTGCAACGATCGCTTTATTTTAAGATAATTCATCTAAAACGAACTCCCGAGGAAGCTTACAGACCACTCGTTGCAGGAAACAGCCCACCGTATTTGCCATTCAGGTTGGTTTTTGTTATACATTTGTTGTTACGGATTGAAAAAAAAGGAAAAAGGTTGAAAAATGTTCGTATTTTTTAACCGTTTCTTAGGTTATCTCTCTGGAGCCAGCTTTCAGTTCGTGCGCTTTTGACTGTCTTGTTTCACCAAGTGTGCTGTATTTCATAACTGCGAGTTGCAAGCACAGCTTTCCTGTTGTGCGCGTAGCCATCCGATCGAAACGATACAATAGCCCGGGCCTTGGGCGTGGATTTCGATGTAGTGCGGACCATGGCTCCGTTTTTCACTGTCGATGATGACATGCATGCTTACACTTGCTGCCACATCAGAGAAAATGCTTCATGGCCTTCCGCCACATTTATGTCGACTCTCCACGCCCGTAGTGATATTCTGTGCACTTATGGCTACGGTGTCTTCAAATGGTTTTGGTTCGCATCTTGGGCACAAACTGGTTTGGCGTTCCATCATGAAAAACTTGCTTCAATGAAAAAAGAAAAATAAGGTCACTTGCACGTCGAAAAACCTGCTCAGTTCTCAATCGCTGCGTTAAACGTCGTCAACGAACAATTCGTATTTCAGGGACGCCTCGTTCGGTCCGTGCACCTACAATCTAACGCTTTTGGATTGTTTGCACGCGGTCGACCGCGCGATCACTCACCGCTTCTATTCGCCGGACACCTTTGATCCCGACGAATACGAGCACTACGAGCGAGTGGAAAATGGTGATTTCAATTGGATACTACCCGGTCGTTTT
>JGI24022J15233_10003493_pt1 | contig 15613 bp, 9 predicted proteins | sample Ectturendosymbi2_FD_15233 | JGI IMG/M metagenome (IMG submission 15233)
AGTTTGGCAGAACGGGCCGGTCCCGGCAGTTTCATGTTAGCTCCGGGCGGGCCAGGCTGCAAAAGTGCTGGCCCGTGCCATCTCTATACTGAATTACTGTTATACTTTTTTATAATCTCAAATCTGTTTTTACCTCTGCCTATTGCTGGTACTATATGTGCATCGTGGAACCTCAAATTGTGGTGCTATGTACCTGCTGGTGCTGCCCCATTATGGTCCATGGGTAATTGTACTATTTCTCCACAATTTTTGTGGTTACATATTTGTATTTTTTACGTTTACTAGCAGATTTTATTTTGTTGCCTTTGTTTTTTTGGCTGCAGTTGCAACACTTTGTGTTATATATGCAATGCGTAGCGTTACAGTTATATAGCATTTTTAAGAAACATCCAATGTTGGAGCCGATAGTCCAGTCCATACAATGAAGGTACAATGATTTCTAATTTANGACATGGACAATGAGGTTATATCTTAAGTTAAATTTACATTTGTTGGAGTTATATCATTGTGTGCTAGGTCTGCACAACATGAAAACAAAGAAGCAATGTTTGGACCAATAAACAATGAAGCAGCACCTTTGCTAAAGGCCCCAAGTTACATTAAGAGGAAAGTTCTTTTCTGCAAGTAACCTTCAATGATTTGACTTGTTATTTAATCAATGTTGTCTTTGCAAAAGTTTACTATAGGCAGTGTTAAAGCAACTGTATGTAGTTTTCAGTTTGGAAGGATTAAAAAAACGTATCAAGCAAAATTGCTGACCTTTGCAAAATATCTGACCAATTGTTGTGTATATCAGTTGTTTCTTTGAGTAAAGGATTAAATTGACGATTAATTTTTTTCTAACCCTAAGCCCTAACTCCAGTTCAGTTTATTCGGTAAACTCACACAAAAAACTCACAGAAGAGAAAAATAAACAAGATAAGATAAACAAGCAAAAATAATATGCAAGCATAATAACAGTCAGGGCTTGTAAGTTAAAACTCTAAACCCAAAATGCTAACCACAAACCCTAATCAAAAATTGTAAATCTAAACCTGAAAGTATATCAAAAGCACTCCCATATAAGATTGTGAAAATATATAATGTGACCATATAACATCAAAAGAGACATACTTATTAGCAAATCCAAAGCATGGTGAGAGCTGAACTAACAGCTCCTCCCACAGCAGCAATAGACACTTCTAACTCAACCCGGTCCACTATACTGCCAATGTCACAAACTTAGCTTTATATGTGGCACAAAGCCAGATATGCTTTTTTAGTCCTTCAACAGCAAAAACCAGATACAGTTGTTTAGACACTACCTTTGCTAGCTATATAGGCTATATGTTAGCTAGCTAGAATGTAACCTAAGTCTAAGAGTGGTAAATATTTTATTAGAGTTTGGTGCAGTGGTCCTTGAAGTGTTAATGCCTTAATACCCCTAAGTCAAATTTTTGTCAATTTGGATACCCCCATTTCAAGAAAGTTTAATAACAAAAAAATTGTAAGATATAAAACAGAACTGGTAAATAAAACGGAGCAAAGTCAATGTGTATACAGTCCACCTGGATGGAAACAAGTTCAAGTTCTTGAGTTTGGAGTTGGACTTCCAAACACTGTTGAATGCGTACGCCCAACATCTAATATCCATACCCCCTGGCAGTATTAAGGCAAACTTTAAGAACCCCTGCTTTTTCGTAATGTTCATGGTTGCTGTGAGTACTATTGTTTAGCATACCGTGCTTCGAGCCTGTGAATTAACAACAGAGCATGTCAAAGCTTCCTGAGTTTCAAGAATGGTCCAAAATTATTTTTTTTTATTTTACAGAGATGCAACAAGGAATTGGGGTTTGTTCTTTGTCTCTTTTGTCATGCTATTTGGTGCTATATGCACTGGAACCATGCTTGGTCTGTCATCTCCTCTCATACCTAGCATAGAGCATGATAACTCTACAGCTATCAAAATTGGCAGAGCAGAAAAGTCATGGATTGGGGTAAGTTTTTCTTTGTCACACAGCAACAGACGGAGTTATGTCCATGAGTCTGGAAATATCACACATGAAGATGGCGTTTTCATAAAACTTCGTTGTCTTCAGTAAATTCATTTAGTGGGTTATCCACATGCACAAATTTATTTATTCAGAATAACACTTGCAAATTAAGTGTCTCTGCAATTCTTTGTTAAACTCATTTGGTTTATGTCTTGCTACATTAGATCTTTATAGGCTTTCCAATTGCTTATTTTTGCAAAATTAATAATGACATGACATTTTTTCCTAAGAAATCTAGGTCCTATTTCCATTACCTATTTCCTTGTTAGTTCATTTTATTCAAATAACTTGCAAACTATGGTTTAAACAAACATGCTCATGCACGGTATTAGTGTCCAAAGTGTGGGCTGCGGTTACATTTTACATGGCTAATGGCTGTGGTTTCAGTTTGTGTTTTAAAATGCTAAACCAAACTCTGGATTATGGTTGTGTGTCGGAACAACAGTGATTTCTTGCATTTAACACCTTTGGTGCCAGCGAAGTTACACTAAAAGGTATAATTTGCCCATATTGGCCAATTTTAACTCAATAACTCACCAGTCGATTGTGCTGGAGAGCTGTACAAACCCTCAAAAAACTCTTTTAGTTTGCAATAAAAAAAACGTTTTTTGGGCTTTGGGTTATTTTGTGGGTGACGTCATAAGTGAGGTGATTTTTGGCCATTTTGGCTCAGCTTACCTGGCCTTGGGCCCAATTGCTAGATGGAAGTATTTTGCTCAAGTTTTTATATATTGAAAACTAGGCTAAAATCCAAGTCTTTGGAGCCTTTAATCGGCTTTCTAACATTTCTGGTTCAGAGGTTATGGCCAAAAAAACAGAAAATTGTTAATTTTACCCTAACTCTTGAACCAGATAGCTCTCTAGCACAAATCACAAGCCACTGGCGAGTTATGGAGTTGCAAACTGACACGAAATTAGCACTCAATGCGTGATTTCAAAGTACAATATTTTTGTACACTAGCTCCAAACCTGTTAAGATGTTTCTCATTTGCCACGAGTGTGTTGAAGTTTCGCAAGTGTCTTACTTTGTTTTGTATGTGCACTTGCCATGTCTTGTGGCTGAAATCAATAAGACTGTCATTATATTGCTTTTTAATGTGGTGAGACCCAGTATAGAGAAAAAGCTGTTGCAAAGAAGTGTTTCTGCTAAAAAACATAGCAAAATACCTGAACTATATGCAAGCCTTAAACATCTCAAAAGGACTGCTGGCTTATGGGTTCCTTCACATGATCAAATTTGCCCATTTCAAAAGTTTTTGACATGTCTGGTGAGTAGAGTCTCTATATTAATCCTGATTATTTCACCTTCCACTTTCTGTTCGGTGGTTGCACCAAATTAGATTTGCATTTTTGTTTGGCAGTCATTGCTGACCTTGGGTGGTTTTGTTGGTGGACCATTGGCTGGAATTTTAATCCAAAGTCTTGGAAGAAAACCTTCTGCTATTCTTTGTTCTCTTCCTTATGTTAGTGGTTTATTGGTAAGCAATACATTGTATGTAGGATGGGCAATGAGACTAGTGAATCTGGACGACTTTGTAACTATCTAAAACCAAAATGTCGATTAAGGTGGATAATGGATTCAATTTTTATCATTCAAAAGGGCATTAGTGATGAATTTTGTGTGTGTTGCACTTGAAAACATTGAACACTTGTTTTCATCGCTGATCATGATTAACATATTTTAAACTTTGTATAAATTGTTTATTTGGTTATTTCTGTGGTGTTGGTTCTGAAGCTGGGTTTATTTTTTACATCTGAGGATTTCGTACAACCAGTATCCTTAATTTAGCAAGTATCATGCTTGAAAATCTAATAAAATGCACACGCTCTAATAACTGATCAATGCAAAAGAAAATTTGGTGAAATCACTTTGATTTCCATGCAAGCCTGCATGTACTGGTATACAGGGGAGTATTTGATTTTGTTGCAAACTGCGGATGTAATTAAAACTACCCAAGTGCAGATTGGAAGTTCATTTGTTGATGATGGTTGCAGTGCAGACTATAATTTACTATATACCACTACTGCAAGCATGCATGATTGTGAAACCGCTTTCTTGTATGTAGCAATTTGTTACTATTCCTTGTTCTCAACATCTTTTATAACTTATGCTCCAGATCAGGACGATCTTGCTGCATTGGCCAAAAGCAGTCAGCAACCATTCTCACCAAACACTTCCCTTTGTACCTTTTCTCAATGGCAGCATTAGATATGCTCATGGGAAACATCATCCAAATAAGAAGTTCTTAAACTTTTTCAGTGGTGCCCCCTTCAGTGTTAGTCATTGTTATTTACACCTCACTTAAACTCTAAATCAAACACATAAAGAGAACAACAATTATTTACCATTATCCTACTTTCCAACAATATGTCACTGCCAAACTCACACCCCTCTTGTGAACGTTTGACTTCCCCCACAGCGGGTGCGCCCCCCAGTTTAAGAACCACTGATTTAAATTTTCATAGAAAATGCAAATGAGAAGCTAAAACGTGTGCTTTCAGACTCTAATTTTTGGAAACATTGGCATCTGTATTTTTTCACTGAGATATTTCAGTCATTTGTCACATAATAGTATTAAAAATCACCAAAACAGTATTCACTATCCTACCTTTTTGGACATTATGATCGAATTGGGTTAATTTTTTAAAGTAAAAAAATTGGTCTATGACCAAAAAAACGGTGCATGTAACCTGTTAAACTTTTTATCAAACTCATCACTAAGAAGAAGCTTTTGTAGTTGCAGTCATATTACTTCTAGCAGCTGGCAAACTTGGAAGCGTAGCTTGCAAGAAGTTGAACCAATTGTTCGAAAAACGCTAGTTTGATATATAATACGGGAAGTATTCTTTCCTGTGAAACTACTGGCAAAGCACTAATATTACGTTGGCCAAGTTAAATATATTTTAGCAACAGCCAGGGTTTTTTGTAATGTTCATTTTCAGCTGTGAAGTCCGACAAGGATTAGAAATAGCAGTATTTACAGTGTATAATCTAGTTGAGGCCCTACCAGTATAGTAACCACATTAAAATTCATGCAAGGTAACCATCTATTACTGTTATAATTTATTCTGGCCAATATAAAGTAAAAAAAAATGTAATTTTCCTTTAGCGTTGTTAGGCATGCCACTGGTACAGAAGCACAGTTTTCATTTTTTCTGTTGGACTGTCTGCATAGAATGTCCAATCATTTGGTTCATAGTTTATTCCTAAACTTTTGAAAAGACCCTGGATTTTGTTGCAACAAACATCAATATCAATAGTAGAAAATAAATCATAGTAATAAATGCTTAGATCTTTGTCGAAAGAATTTGTATAGTTCTGTTGTTGTAATCCAAGAATTCACTTCTTGTCTTTGGATAGATTAAAGTCATGTAGGAGATCATTCAAATCTTCTTCAGCAGTAACATTTGGTCTTCTTTCACTCAGACAAAGGTCATAAGTCAGTGTTTGAATCTTGAGAGCATTAAGCAGATTCGTCATTTATTACTGGGATGCCAGATGGCGGCTTTGGCATAGGCAATTACGCAGAATATGTAGCTTGACAAATAGCAGATGCTGGTTTTGTGTATGCAATGCTTATTTTACTTATCTTACATTACCGTTCTATTTTGTTGAGGCATAAAAACAGCCTTTTATGTGGTCTTTGTGCAGTGACGTGCAGAGGGAGAGGGCGAACAGGGCGACGGCCCCGGGCATCCAAGTCTGGAGGGAATCCAAAGAGCGAAACTTCAAAAATTAAAATGCTGTAACTAGATGATTTTTCCTACTAACACGTGCTGCATGGATTTAAATTTTCGAAACATGTTTTCTTGTCAGCACTAGATTTTACATATTCAATTGCCAGTAACTCATGTTCTTCAATACTAAAGACCAATGCTCTAGGTGTGCGGCGCACACCCAATCAAACTGATAGTGACGTGACTTTATCTAGATCGCGTGATCAAGAAAAAATCAGAAAAAAGGATTGTAATAAAATTATGGACGTTTAATTGATTTTCTGAGCCAGATTTCAAAACTGTCCTATTTCAACTTTCTTGATTTAGCTGACTTTTTAATGCATCACTAGTTTCTCGCTTCCGTTTTTGATGTGGCAACCCTGGGTGTGCGGCAATACAGTCGAACAGCTGTGCTTGCAATCTGTGGATCATTTCGAGCTTCATCATTAATTGGCCGTTCAGGCGAAGTGATCACAACGCCTCACACAAGCCCGTATCTGTTCTGTCCCCCCAATAGTTGTACATATAACAGCCATATGATAAAAAACGAAAATTTCCTTGCGTATTTTATGCGCATTCTCAATTCTAGTATAGTTTAGCAAGTTTCAAACTGTCAACCCTGGGTATCCGCCATCCTAGTCGCATACCTACTCTGCTCGACTGGTCTTTGACGAGACATTCGCGCAGTCGGATATTTTTGCAGTTGCGAACTGCTCTGTCTTAGCGTTGAGTGCTGTGTTTGGCTCCAGTTTCTTCACTTGGGGGTTGTTCATTGCAGAGACACATTGTATAACAAGGAGAGTGTGACATTCGCGGAATTGCTGCATATCATGATTAGCATTCCCCTCACGTGACGTTTCCACTTACTTGCTGATCAGGCCTCGAGTAATTGTCGGGCCGCGTTTTTGCGTTGTTCCGCATTCCTTCACGATTCACTAAAGCGGAAAAAAATTCACTAGATCTGCGTTGAAGTTAACAGTTTTGCTAGAAACCATATATTTATGTACATAGTTGCCTGAAAACCGTAACACCATTTTCAAGTTTGTTAACATAGACCATGCCGAAGCATGGAAAATCTTAGATGGGGAACTTTCAGGTTTATTTCAAAGCGACAACACGAAGTATTTTAGATAAATCAACCTAATATTTAATCAGTACATTTCTACTGCACTGGTCCTGCAAAGCAATGAAAATAAGATCATAGGCAACATTGCAGCAATAAACAGCAGATAAGTGAAAACAATAAGAAAGTGAGAACATGTTTTTTCTGTTGATACAATTTTCACACAACGATTCACACAATCAATTGTTTTTCTGAAAAAAAAACGGCCTGAAAAGTTAGAAACAGGACAGCCGATCTTCTTCAAACACATACCTTGCAAAAAATCACTAGCTCAGCCCAAAAATCTCTAGATCTAGTGAAAAATCACCAGGCGTGGAACCAGTGTCTGACCACAAGACTGCTGCCATAGCACAAGGCAATTTCTCATAAAGACATGAGGTCTTAGTAGCACAAAGCTGCTACCCATAATTTTCGTTAAGAACATTTCGTTGCGTTGTTCGAATAAAGTCGGTGTAGTGCATTAATACATTTTTATGGTTTGCTTAATGTGGGCCTGAATTAAGCGTCTACAGCAGTGGTTCTTATCCTGGGGTAGATTTAGCCATATTTGGTAAATTTCATCTTCCAAGGGGTAAATTTACTGAAGCATAAATTGCAGCGAATTGTTATAAATCAATCTAAACTGCAAGAGTTTCGTAATTTTATATTTTTAGGACACGAGCACCTTTGGCGCATTGGGGGTAAATCATGTAATCTTGTTTGATAAAAGGGGGTAAGATATGTAAAAAAGGTTAAGAACCACTGGTCTACAGAGTGCGTGTAGAATAATATGCATGTGTCAAACTTCGCCAAAACGTTGGATTGGAAAGGTGAACATGGCGTCATTGTGACGTCACAAACATCGTATCTCCAGTAACAATGACTACCGTGCGCCACTGCTCAGTACCAGAATTTGTAGGTGGCATACAATCAAGCAGTCGCCCCGGGCATCACCAGACCTCTCCACGTCACTGTCTGTGTGTTATCTCCATAACATTGGTATGACGATTTCCAGAGACACATTTTCAGCAAATCCTTTACTAATGTTGTTACTTCGAACTAATGTTGCAACATGAAATTTGAGCCTAATCTTTGTCTAGGTCACCAACTGCATATCCAAACTAGGCATAATACAAGAACTTGATTTTATTGCTCAGGTTTTCTCTGTGTTTGGCTTAGCTCACTGCAAATATAGAAAAACGCACCAGGTTTGTTTTTGCAAGAAAATTATTGTTTAGACATTGCATTTAAGAATAATTTATGCAGTTATCCCTAGAGAAAAGAGAAAATCATTTCCATCATCGCTTGCAGTGCATGTTATGAGCAATAAAAGAAACGCAGAAATTGCAAGCTATCTGAAGTTAAAAGTTCAACCAAATAATGCTGACATGCTAGGTTGATCGCACAACGGTGACGGGAATTCGCCTTTGCGGCAGCAATTGGCTAAAAATATCTCTGTATACCTGCTATGTCAGCATCTTCACGGAGATCTTTTTCCAGTTGGTGTAACTGCTGCCAAGTTGCGAACCCGTTTAACGTGCGTACATTTAGAAAGCCATAATAAATCGCACTGCAATAAACCTGTGGTTTGATTTTACTTTTGTTGTTGTGTGATGAATAATAAACTGTCTTGATGCCGGTTTTGCTGCATTGTTGGAAGTTAAAAAATTCAGAAAAGAATTCGGTGTTCTGGATTTGATTTGACTATCCGGAATAATGCTGCATTATGGTAACTCCTTTGAAGTATCCTGAGGTACTGATTCCTACTTGAATGGAATCTTTACGCCGGACTACCTGTAGATTCCATACATATACCAAGTGAAATTTATTGAATGGGAAGTTCTGTTTATACACTAATTGTCTTTTGGGTAGTTCCCATAAAGCAGTATTGGAAACTACGCCAAAGCAAATATATCACTTTTATATATAGCCATCACATCAGCAAGTACTGCTATAAGTTGAAGAAAGGTTAGAGCAATTCTTCAAATAAATCATTGCTGAATATCAGGAAATAGACACATCTTAAAAACGGCGAAACGGTCGTCAGTTTTTCTCGGTTGAATGACTAGTAGTAAGTACCATAGATCTCCCCAGCATTTGTTTATAAAGAAATAAGAACCTTACTTAGCTGCAAATCATCACATTTAACATTTTTTGTTTCCTGGTGATTTACCAGTCTTAAACTTTTAGTGTAAAATATACTTTGCGTGTTGCTGTATACAACAAAACTATTGTCAGCAGAAACAAATCTTATTAACCAGTGCGTTCTTCAAATTAAAATGTAACAAGTAAGGTTTTGGCAACCTAGGTTTTTGCAAAAGGTACAGTATTTGTGTAAGTTATCGAAAAGTTGGTCCCTAATCACCTTCACATGTGTCTTGAATAAAACAACCTACTTGTCATCGCAATTCTAAATTTCGCAAACATCGTTCCATAACTTCAAAAATGGAGGTTATTTACAAACATGTTGGTAAAGACAGTGGCTACTCATTACGAGCTGTCTTTTCAGATTTTGCACAGGTTTTTCACAAAGCTCTTCACTCTGATATTTTTAACTGCGCCAGCTTTGTGTTACTGACTCTATTCTCAAACACATGCAATCATACTTAAATGCAGATGATAGTACACTAATACGATCTTCCAAAAGTCTTGATACCATGCACTTGCATACGATCTAATGATCTGAATCAGTAGGAGTTGTCAAATTTGTGGTATGTTACTTCCAAGGCTGCGAAAAGTCAAGTTCTTGTTGGTGCAACCTGTCCGAGTCTTCATCATCCATTGCGTTAGCACAGGGGCGCAATTTTGTTGTAAAATGTGGGGGGCCACCTTGAGGTAAAACCAATATAGTCTTAGGGCCGATGCGGAAGTGAAGTTTTGTAAATACAGATCCCAATCTTGTTTTTCAGAGGTGTTTTCAAAGCAACACTAATCACGCTTTACTTTGTCCCTGCAAATGATTTAAAAATTAATAAACCTAATTTTGTTGTTGGACATCGTACTGTAGTTCAGCTTGGTTGTACTACTATCAGACTAGGGTACAAACAAGCACAGCAATATAGCAGAACACATCATTTGGGTTTTATCAGAGCTGTCAGTTGGAGTGCACAAAACGGTGAATGGCATTGGTCGCACGTGCATATCACTCTCAAGGAGAACACATCGATTTTCATGCATTTTATAAGTGTGGGTTACAGCGAGATTTGATATCTGGTTTAAGTTGCTTAACGTTAAAAAGACGATAAATTGAAAGGCACGATATATATATATATATACCAAGTGAAATTTATTGAATCAAACTCTATATATATATATACCCCTTTTTCCCAATCAATCAAACTCTATATATATATATATATATATATATATTGCAAGGTATGGTAATGTTGCGATCGGAAACCCGAGCGGCATGTGTGCAATGCTTCGCACTGTGGCAGCAAGCAACAATAGAGATCATGCGCCACAATCTCTTACTATTGCTTGCTCGCGCTACATATACAATGGTGTTATTCTTCACGCACATCCCGTTCGTGGTGAATCACACAATCAACGCAACGCCACCGGAGAAGTTGCAACAGTAGCTAAATATTTTTCTTGCACATTTCCTCTCTTTAAAAATGCTACAAATCTTTAGCTACTGGGCATCATGCNTGCAGTCCCACCCCTAGTCAAATCTCCGTTGATATCNTCTTAAAGTAGCAAAAAATGTTTGGCCAAAATTAGCGTAGGCTACTTCACAAAATGATTTGCAATTTATTTTTACTACTGATGGGTGGATGATGTATCCTTTAAATCTCCCCTTGTCAGCCCTGCATGCTATTGGGTACCCTTCCGATTGTCCAAACATCGTTTGTCTAATACCCTTTCCCAATCAATCAAACTCCCAAGCAGAATTATCCAAGCCAAATAGAGATTTCAAGATATCCAAAAGAAAACGAACCAGAAGTCTTTCTGAATACATATCCATATACCAATCTAGCCTACAATGTGATGTGTGCATACCTAATCATCTGGTGACCAGGTCTGTAACTGGGAGGAGGGCTTCTCCCCCCCGGAAAAACTCCCCCCCTGAAAAAATGTCTTGGACATATTGTATGCATAACCATTGTTTTCGTATATGCTATCGATGTAAAATTTGGGCATCCCTCAGAAAATTCTTCCCCCCCGGTGTCCAAAGCTGGATACGGGTCTGTTGGTGACTGTTGCCTTGTGACTTGTGTAAGTTATGTCACTCAGCTCAGTCTTTTCACAATCAATTTTTTCAGGTTTAACATAGAACAGTTATAATGAACAGTTATAATGAGCAACAGAACAGTTATAATGAGCAACAAGTTTACTAGGCNAAATTAATGTCAAAAGTTTTTTTCTAGAGTTATACATGCATAACGACATGAAAATATATTTGAGATTAAACAGAAACCAAAATGAACAACTGAGAATCGGCAAATAGTAGGCCTACCACGTTCACCTGAAATAACACGAAAAGAATGTCCATTAAAACTAGGTGTTACGTAGGCTCATAGGTGGTGGAACCAAGGGGACCGCATGGGTTTAGGCATCACCACTTTTTTCTGGTAGGGCGCGGCCCTCCTTTTAAATTTCGAACTTTGCCTAAATAAGCTTAAGTAACACAATTCGCATTGGGTCCATTGTCAAAGTAAATTGTTTTTGTGTAAGACTAAGAACAACTAGCTACATTTATGTGCTCAAGTCAGTGCAGTGTATGATAGATAGGGTGTTGTGTAGATAGGGAGCGTTGAGGGCTTGTCAAATTTTGAATAAAATTGCTTAAACATGCTGACAAAATTGATGACGTCATATTTCAGTTCTTGTGATGTCACAGTTGCCAATTCAAATTACAAATTTTTATAGTTATTTTGACGTGTACTTGTGCCCCCCACTTTGAAAATAGTTCCGCCAATGCGTAGGCTACCTGTGAAGCAAATGTTTCGCACTTGGATGAAAGCATTGCTGCATTGTGGGTATAAATATCTTTTGAATTTGCTGGTCACCCTTGTCGTGATATACAAGAAATAAGGCTAAACGTATAAGCTATCTATTATTCCTAGTCAAGTCATTAAGTTTTGAGCTATAGGACAATATATAGCTAGGTCAATACTTCTCAAAAGTTTTGATAGAAATCCTGTTTACTAATGGTTGAAGACAGTCTTTAGCAAAACTGCCCGTCCTAAAACTAGCTCTCCACAATATTGCTGCTGTTTGTCTTCGGCAAAAAATTCGCAGAGGTTTGCATGAAAATGTAACTTTCTGACATTATAAACTTGCATCTTTAAATTTTGCGCTGTCAGTTTCTGAGTACGTGACAACCAACGTTACAGTAAAGCCAGTTAGCCAACGTTTTTGCACGAAACAAACCACGGCTGTACTGTGGTCTTATCACGTGTGCAGCCGTTAAACTTCACTGTTTCAAGACAGTGACCTTTCTAACAGTAAGCCACACTGGATAAATGTCGGACAGAGGCAGTTAACAATCTTTTGCGGTCTCTAGAAACTTGCAAAATGCTAAAAATCATTTTTGAAGTAAAAATTTACAAAAATATCAGAATCAGTGATGCAACATCACTCTGTTTCAACATCAACATGGCTATGTGTAACATCTAATATAAAATCTCCACGCAAAACATGACAAACGTCACATTTAATTTTGCAACCTCTCCAAACACAAACCCTAAGAGAAAAATGTGGGGGGTACATGGCATATTATGTCCCACCCCGTCTAAAAAAGTGGGAGGACACGTCCCCTGCGTCCCCCACCAAATTGCGCCCATGCGTTAGCATAATCAAGTATTAACTGAAGTTGTTTCCAAAAATCTGATACTTATTTTTTATAGGTCCTTGACTTACGCGTTTGCACATCTCAACGCTGTATCACAGATCAATGTCAATGATTAATGCGTTTAAGAGAATTGAGGACTGTGTACCCAGGCCTTCACTTTTAGTACTTTATTTTGCATGTTTTGGCTATACTTGCTCATGGAGATGTTGCTCATTATAACTGTTCTGTTGCAGACACCAATCTCCTCAAAAGCATTGAAACTGCTGCTGCAAGGTTATCCTTGGTTGCTTCGGGATTACGTCACATTACAGTATCTTGAATGGTTTAGGTCTCACGCCACTAAATCTCCGTCGTCAGTTCACATTCTTTTCGCATTTCTCGAAACACTTTTTGGACTCCGCTATTCTCTCGGCCCTTGCACCCAAATTAAAAAAAATATTTCCGGCTATTCAACGCGTTACCAACGCAATCTACTGCTAACCCGAGGCCATATTCAGTTCCTATATAATTCAATTTTTCACACAGACTCCAATCTTCGGAATTTGCTACCCCCTACAGTTTTTGTTTTGAATTCTCACCCATTCCCCTCGTAAGCATCTAAGTTGTTCCTCAACCAGTTAAGTAACGTTTGGTATTTGCACGGTTGTAACACATGTGCAACTGCAATCTTGTGAATGCTTCGTTTGGGCCACAGTAAACTAAAAATTATGCCACAGGCTACTACAATCAAGTGTGCTGATATATTGTAAAGACCGAAAATCAGATATTTTGTCAGTGCCCTTTACCTACACCTCGTGTCAACTCCTACGGTTAAGGTTGTTAATGATTCTTTTTTAGAGTAAAGACGTCATCTCGTGTTCGTAGGTAAAGACGTCATCTCGTGTTCGTTGTTCTCGTCCTTAGACTCCAAAGAGCACGCCAAAATATTACTACCCGGGCATCTAGACTTACCCAGGGACCCTTCTGTGCTCCTGTTTATGCAATCTTGATTGTTTCTGTTACCGATTCAAGTTGTTTGCTTTTCCTTCGTGTGTACGTTATTGTTATCATTCGTTTGATTCGTTGTCTTTTCTTGGTTTATATTGTGTTTATCTCATTCGCACTATTATGGAAATCATCCAGTGATATTTCAGGTCGTGGCCTGCGATCATTGGCATTTGCTAATAAACAAACAGAAGAAACGCGGTTGTATTGTAGTAGCTACGCGTCAGTCAGGAGATGCCAGCAACCTGCGGCCCTTGGTTTATGTTCATACGCTGAGCCGGGCATTATTCGTGCGGTAAACTTTGCGATTGTCCCAAGTTATTCGTCAACACCGCGCGTGAAGCTTTTCTTTGCTATGATGCGAAGTCGGTGTTTCAGCATTCATGCGTTGAAGCAAAAAACGCTGCACGCCCGATGTTAACAATCGCACGCCCTTCTGACATTCACTATAATAGTTTCTGGCCTTAGAGTACCAGGTTCAAACGCCGGTGGCCTGTCATTACATTTGACTGGCACACACCTTTATAGCAAACGATGTTAAAATGGTTGTTTTTTTGCTTATTTTGTTTTATATTTTTGCGAGCCGTGTGTCTGTGTTGAACATGGATGTATTATTTGGTGTAGATTTCGGAAGTACTGTAGTTTTATTGAAAAAAATTCTTCAGTTGTTGCACCTACGAGACGTTCCTGTATACCCGTGGCCTTTGAGAGAAATTTTAGCATGAGGTACGATTGATTCCGGGCTCCCCTAGCTTCTGGAGGCCCCGTCAAAACTTGCATAGCGTGGTTGTATAGTAATCACGATATAGATAAAACTGCTACCAAGCTAAGATTAATAAATAGATTAGTTGTTGTACTGGAAACTGGCTTACATTAATAATTTGGGCTTGTTTACAGAAAAACTTAGCGTGCGTACTTTTATCCTCCCTGGCCCCAGTATCTACCTTGCCCGGGCACGATGTACCTTTAGTACCCCCTCTCTTAGGCCCTGTGTATACCAGTAGTGGGGAAACATTTTAAGACCATAAAAAGTCGACAGGACGGCACACCATTTAAAATTGGGCGGTACGCTCTAAGAACATTTGCACAGACAGCGTGGCTGACAAAACCTACAAATAAATGATTATTAAAAATTTGCTGCAGAATTTCATCCACAGAGCCATTGATCTACCAAACTATAGCATTATGATGGTTCTGGCTGTGCACTTGTTTTTTTGATATTGGATGGTGCAGCTAGACCAGGTGATTGCAAGATCCTTCCCTGTGTCAATGCTAAGAAAATGGCTAATCCTCAAATTGTTGTACATGTTTTTGAATGTTATTTGTTTGGTCTTGAAATTGTCATATACTGTAGTTACGATACAATACAATATGAAGAAAAAAAGTGCACAGCCATTTGACTTGATTGTCAGATTTGGGTATTTTCTGAGCACATGCGTTTTGGTTGTTCGACGTGACCTTTTGTAAACGACTGTACGCAAACATACTCTTCCTTACTGATGCATACTGCGTGGTTTCGCTGTTGTGATTTGCAGCTAATGTCGTTTGCAAGCAACAAATGGATGGTATACGCTGGAAGATTCATTACGGGTGTTGCCATGTCCATCACGTCCTTGGTTGTGCCGGTACGTTGTTACTGTTGCGCCGTTCGCCGTTTCTCGAGCTGATCGAGGCTATACACTCGCAATATGTTTCAACGCGCGTTCATCAATCTTTCATTGTTCTGCAACCTTATGGGTTACCTACATCTACAGTTCTGTAGCCTCTTGTACCCCACAGAAGTTGCTTGGTGACACAGAAGGAAAGCGGTTCAAAACACATGTTCTCAGGATCAGACAAGTTTCAGCCAGTGGTCATCTATCGTCGTGTACTGGTTTTGAAACATAGCACAATGCTGAAAGTACTATTAAAGCGACTAAAAACTAAACTGTCTACAGTAAAACACATTCACAAGTGCTATCTGATTAGTGATTACTAGGG
>JGI24022J15233_10003494_pt1 | contig 15612 bp, 12 predicted proteins | sample Ectturendosymbi2_FD_15233 | JGI IMG/M metagenome (IMG submission 15233)
TTTTTGGCAAAAACTCGCCAACCGCTATGGCTAGAGAGCTGTTCAAACCCTCTATGGATGCAGCAAGTCTTCTAATTTCGATTAAAAAAACGTTTTTTGATTAACTGACTGATCTTGTGACCGATGAGACGGTCGTGTCTCATTGGTCCCACTGGTCATAACTGTTACAAGACTGCCTGTATCTCTTGTCAAGTATAAAGCACGGACGAATAAGCATTCTGCAAAAGTTAGCTGATAACCCAACCTTAATAACCTGCGTTATCATATTCCTGTGTTTAACTAAACTGTCTAAAGTGCAGTTTGTTCTCACCTCAATATATTTACTTTTGGGTGCACAAAATACAACGTTCACTTTTTCTCATTGCTGTTGCTGCAATTTTTCTACTTTCACAGCAAGAACAAACGTGCCAGTCACGTCGATTGTTGTAGTCTCAAACCAGAAAGCTTACCATCACAACGTTTCGAGAAATGTTAATGTCTCATGGGTCCCTTTGTCTCATAGGTCCCACACTTCCCCTACATTAAACTTTGATTTTATCACCGTGATGATAACGCACAAAACCCAAGAGCTGACTGCACTGGGAAAAATATGTGCTTTCGTCAAGCTGCATGCATGGATTCGAAGGGGGAGTATGCAAACGCTTCCAAAATATATGTTCAGGGATATTTTCTGAAATATCAGCTACTCGAGACTTAATGAAGTTATTTGACGTTGGTATACCTGCAATTTTCCTCTGTTCTGAAACAAAGTCTATAGTCCAATCGTTATTAAAGTATAGGTTTTATCAATGTTTCTACAATAACATGAGGATTTTTATCTTTGGCAATCCAATAAGCCAATTTGTAAGATGCCTCAACTATATGCGTTTCAGTTGGAACAAAGCCATGCTTTTCCAAAGTCGCACCTTCATAAACTGAGCTATTTTGTTTTTGTCGCTCTGTCGGAAACATTTTTTGGATGATTAGTGTTGAGGTGTTCCTTCAGTTTTAAGGTCTTCGTGCCACTGTTTCCACGACGATTTCCAAACAACAAACTCTGAGCTGTTGTACTGTCGTAATCCATTGTAAAGGTAAATCCTTAAGATATGAAATCGTCGCCACACTTTCGTTTTTGCAATTTCAATTTATTGTTTGCTAAATGGCAATATTTAAAAAAAGAATGGTAATATTTAAGCAAAGATAAACGTTAATTAGTTAAGAAACTCAAAAACAAGATTCCACCCATCTTTACATAAAACACCGCAATTGGCAAAGTAATAAAACTAAAACACGGCTCACAACATACTATGGAAAAAACGTTTTGCAGAAAGAGACGCTGCAACATGACACAAACTATGTTTTTCATCTTGGAGACAATGTTCGTCATTAAAGCCGACAGCAAATAAATACAATGACACACAAAGCAACTGGAATTGTTGCCTAAAACAACACCCTATAAGCCTAAAATCCTAGTGTGCCTACAGAGGAAGAAACATATAACACCACGTGTAACAACCAAGCGCGGGAAATGACTAACTTAAACGTACACGCAATGACGTATTAGACTTCTCATCTCGAGACATGTGAAAGGAAATGTCCAGACACTCTCCAACATAATAAAAATTTAATAATAGGCGACCAAATCTTACCATTTCAAATTGGTTTCAATTTTACCAAAGCTGTAATACATTCACGGACTACCTTAAAACTTTTCACGGATCTCGCGGAGGTCCGTAGGTCCCGGGCTGGGAACCACTGCCCTAGACGTTAATCACTCCATAACTACTGATGGTGATTTTGAGTTTGCCAAAGAGGACTCTGTAAAACCCATAGTGGAAGGAAGGTGGTTCGTTAACGGCAAATCACAATACCCAAAAGCGAAATGTAGGTCAATCTTATTTGAAAAGCATTGAGACTGAGGCCTCTCAACTAAAAGGAAAGTACCTCATTAACACGAACCGACTCATTAAGGAATGATTCGCTAGAACTTTGTTTGGACATGACAAAAATGACAAGATAACAATAGCATCAAATTGGATAGGAAGTCTAATCTGTCCAAGTGTGACGAGGATAACCTACGGGCTTGGGCTACATCACCATTCCCCTCCTCCTAACTCCATCAGAGGCAGAAAAAAGCTTAAATATGAAGGCAATAATTGCCTACAGACGACCTACCGCAATTTTTGGACAAAAACAAACCAACTACAAGCACCTTTCTTTTAAGTAAGACAAAAAAAGTAAATCGAAGGTTTATCANGGNTTTGTANCCATGGNGCAATTCATGGTTGCCACAGAAAACACAACAAATCCGTGGTCCCAACTGTTTCACAAATAATTACAAAAGAGGATTTCCTCTGGCCCCTGAAGCAAACCTGACATGCAATAATATGGCGTTTATGTAGCGATTTGTATGATATGTCATGAACAGTATGCTGGTCAAACGGCAAACAAATTTTCCACGAGATGGTCATCGCACCGCAGTAACTGGAACAATCCAGATAACAAGTATCAAAGTGACCAAAAGGTCTTGTCGAGGCATTACTCAGTATTTCCTGACATCATACATCATCGATTTTTCCATGAAAATTACAATGATACTCCTGTAGAACAACTCAATTTTTACTCTGTGAATACCTGTGAAGCTAAATAGCTGTGGCCACGGACATCTTGATCAGGAGGGCATCCAATGAGTGAAATTACGAAACGTACACCATTAAAATCCTTTAGCTAGATGCTTCTTCGTATTACTGACACATACTGCATGGATCTGATGGGAACTTGCCTAAGATGGGAATGCAAATGTATGTTAATAACCAGAGAGAGAGATGAAACATTGCCACTGTTGTCTTAAGGCCTTACACCCATCTCTCTTTCCCATTTGCAGGCTGGCCAATTCCTGCTAAACTATTGTCAATCTGCGTCTTGTAGCCTTCAAAATATATCTCGATTCTCTCTGGAGCCTGGGTTCTTAAACTGAAGGACATGAAAGGCAGTGATGTAGTCGAGACCGTAACCTTCGAGACTGAGACCGAGACCTAGTTAAAACTTCGAGACCGAGATTTCGTCGAGACGAGAGACTTGAAATTCGAGACCGAGACTCGAGTTTAAAATTTGTGCATTTTGCTGAATTAAAAAAAATGTCATCATGACTTCTGAGTTGAATTTTTTTCAAATTTCTGACATTTTCCGACATGTTTTGGTTGTTTCTTACCTGCAAATACAACAAACCAAAAATCATTGAATAAGATAAATTTTACTGAACCATTTCTTTGCAGTGTTGAAAATCTTGAGACCTGTAGCCTTTGAGACCGAGACCGAGGCGAGACCTGAAACATTTGAGACCGAGACTCGAGACCCCATCACTGATAGAATGCCCTTGTGAGCCTTATGCCCCTCAGTTTAAGTGCAATGCATTTCGGCGTCAAGTACAATGCATTTCAAAACGTACCTTGTTTTTAGAGCAGAGCGCCAGCGTACTTTCCAAAACGTACTTCACTTTTTTCTCGCGAAAAGTAGCATACACAACTCCGCCCTTGCGCTTACGTTTTACAACGTTCAAGTGGCTTGGGTAACGTGGTACAAGATTCGGGCAGCTTTTCCTCTTCATTATTCGCACTCGAGGCGAAGCTTTTGTGGCGTAACCCTTTTTGCACGTGGAAGGGTCTTGGAAGGTTATTTTGCTGTGCCTGTATTTCTCAAATCCCTCAATAGCAGAATTTGGTGGGGGAGCATACAATCAAGCAGTTACCCGGGCATCACTAGACCTCTGCAACTTCCTGAATGTGTAACTGTTCCGCCCCATGTTGCGGCTCGACATCAAGTTTAATGATGGCAGGTATACCTGAAACAGGTAAGGTTCAAACAAGTCAAACTGAAATTTACTGAATGCATACATTTGAAATGTTTGAAGGCCTACTTTGATTCGCCCCATTATATGTGATGATAAGTCAGTGTCAAGAACGTAGTAAAACCTCAACCTCCATTACACAAGAGATTGCGTTTGCTGATTACACATGTGTCATGCCTTGTTACTGTGTCTTATGGTTTGACTAGGGCAAATTTTATTCATTATTGATCCTGATTATTGCGTGTTTGTGTTTTTTCACATGAAGATTTCAGTATCTCGCGCATTGCCATGTCAGGTGAAGATGCGAAAATAATCTTTCGGCACTGCTACAGCGGTAGCCCAGAGCAGCGGTAGCCCAGAACTTTGCTGGAAAGGTAACCAATTTCTAATGGTATCGAGTCGTATGGTATAGCTTCCAGTACAAGGAACTGATGGTCTGCCGTGTAAGACCTGGTGGGTGTGGTCATGAGGGGTGATTAACGGTACCCACAAAATTGAGCTAGATCAGCTGGAAAGGTAACCACTTGGAATCTGTTGCAAGATGTCCAGCATAACCCGAGTAACCATAAATGACCAATGCCAGACATTTTAAGTGGTGGGACACCCCCGCCAGACGACCCCTAAATGGCCACACCAAAAACAACACGTGAACGAAAGGCATTTGCCAGGACACTACTCCCATTTTAGGTAGCCTTGCTGGATATCGTGAAAAACAATCTCATTATCGCATGATAGGTTCACACGGGGCCTTAAAGCATACTGTCCTAAAACACTTTTAACGCCACTTATAAAGGTATATTTTTAATCAAGTCTAAAATGAACTCTGAATCAAATCGGAATCGAACGTGGACGTGACGTCGACAATGCAGATCCCACTGCAGGCGATGACGCGCCTCGAAGGGGAACAACAGAGACGCAGCGTGACATGTCACGCAAACAATATTTCATAGCTTTCCATGATAAAAACGACCTGTTAAGAAGATTTTGTTGCTGACATGGACAGGTTGACAAGTGGGCAATATTATCTCAGCACTGAAAGCTTCACTATCCCCATAAAAATGGCGAAAATGAACTTAAATTTTCAATTTCAAGCTGGGTAGAAAACAGTATGTAGACACTTATTTGTGCAGGTTTTCATAGCAACGCTTGCCTTTCACGACAAAGCCAACGGGAACCAGGATGTAAGAGATTAACTACAGCCTGGGACTCCTTTTTCGATATTACTGAACATCGCAATGTGTTACCCCCTCACAATAGAAGTGGTTTAAACAGGAAAGAGGAAGTTCTAATTGAATTGATCGTAGAAGCATTGGCGTAGCTGAGAAAAACTGTCGAAATGCGGTTAATCGACAGTATTTAAGTTTGTTACTAAAATTGTGACAAGTGTTTTAGCTGATCACCTATCATTCCGTGAGGTTTTTCTGCAAGGAATACGAGGCTGCAATTTCGTTGATGCGCGGCATTACTGACGTTTCAGGATAGGTGAAAGATTGGCGGATACGCGTTGAAACGCCTGTGCGTGCTAGCTCTTCACTGATCGCAGCAAAGCAGTGTTGCCAGATTTCAAAAAGCTTTATAGCCAAGTTTCACAAAACAATTAGCCAAAAGTAATCAAAATTGGCAAAATCTATAGCCAAAAATAGCCAAGTCTTGAAGCTAACGAAAAACGTTAATAGCCTCTAAACGTTCATCTTTGTCAATTCCGTGGACTGCAAAAATTAGCCTTTGGCGCATTTAGCAACTATGGAAACTTTGCAAAAACAATTTATAAAGGCAGTGGCTGTAGATGGTGTACATATCATCGCACCTTACGCAAGGATTATGGCATGTATCTACAACCTCCGCCATTTACAAAGCTATTTACAAATGCAAAACGAAACAACTGATTACTGCTGTCAGAAATATTTTGAAAAACAAAGTTTAACAAGTCACCATGCTCCCGCGTAGCATACAGGGAACGGCATTACGCTGGTGTTTATTAGAAGCATAATGGCTATTTAAATTTGATCAACGTGCTCCGACTTCGCAGCGACAAAACGTGCACCAGGCTTTCTCAGCATTACTTTGTCCTTTCCGAATCCATGGTTTAAAACCGTTTATCAGTTCACATTCGTTGAAACCTGACCCCACGTCTTCTTTATCAATATTAGCATCAGACCCGGAAGCAACTACGAACATCTGAGTGTTTTAGAACAAACTGAGCTGGAGACCTGGCATCAATAAGTTGATGACTCAATTTCAGTAACTTGTACAATTTTATCCAAAATTGAACATTCACAAAACAATTTGTGCAATTAGTGGTTTACAACTCATTAATCTACAGTATCCTCGTTTTGATTTTCTAACGGAAACTGGGCGCAAGCGTCTCATTCTTCCATTTAACTTCTTATAAAACATCAAAAATAAATCTCTTAAAACTAATCGGATCGCTTGCGGCCATGTTTTCTGGAAGAGTCTTATCAGTATTCATGCAACTTATCAGTATTCATGCAACTTAGGACTTTCCATAACGTCTATTCTCTGAATAGGTAGTTCAATGCAGTCCAGCACGCGTCTAATACATTGACCTGTCATGGGACGAGCTGATCACCGAAGCCTAAACAAACACAGGATTTCCATTGGATTGAAGCAACCGACAATGGTACAAACGACCTTACACATTCAGAAACAATGAATTTGGTGGCAGTAGGCTATACAATATTAAGTTGATTTTTACAATTTTGTTATGAACCAAACACTGGACTAAATCTTGTACAAAAATCCGCCAATTCTCCGCCGAGATATTTCGAAAATAGTCAAAAAATTCGCCACCCGCCAAGCGGAAGTTTTACCCGCCAACCAAATCAAAAAGTAGCCACGTTTGGCGGAAAAATAGCACATCTGAAAACACTGCAATAAAGTTTGGGGCCGCAACAGAGCATAAACGCACTGGAGTAGCTGAACAAAAATGAATCGCAGCTGATAAGAACAGCGGGAAAACGGTTAAACCACAGTGGAGGAGGACCGATTTGCTACAATGTTTTCTCAGGAACTGGTTGATGATCGCTGGAAGGAATGCAGCGATATCAAACAAAAAAGAATGCGATATACATCATAATAATGCAATTCGATACATCATTCTCACCAGTAATTTCCAAACGCGATGTATATCATACTGAAGTAATCCGATAGCCTCTTTTTTCCAAGATAACTTGTAACTGAGAATTACTTTACCAATTTAACCACACATCACCAATTTATCCGGTCAGTTTCACTCACAATTGCGCACGTTCCGAGTCATCATTGCTACCTTCGCAGCGTTGCTTCGATACGTTGTATCTCTCTCAAGCGATTTCGTTTCTCTGCCCTTTCGCTTCTGCCCCCTTTCTACGTTTCTGCCTGTTGAGTTCATTTTGCAAATTGGGCAGCATGGGCTTGTTCCACCACTTACCACTCGTTCATCTGAAGTAGAATCTCAGCAAGCAAGGACTACCTTGTTTATTTTGCTCTCGTGAGCACTCAGGGAATGCGTGCGAAGGTCAAAGCTTTCTGGAATCGTACAAACGCAATTGTAGCGAAAGGGGAATAGCGAATTTACGAAACGCACACAGTAAAACTGCCTTGTTTTTTTCCGGCAGATTACGACTCTATCCCTCCCATGGGAGATGAACTATATAGCTGCGACAAGATAGAAATAGGTGCAGCTAACGTCTCACCACCAGTGAAGCCAGGTTATTCTGCTATTTTGCAAGAACAATCAAATGAATTTGAAAAACAAGCCCAAAGGAGGCAATTTAACCGAAAAAAGTCCAAAATGTGTTTTGTAGGAAAATTGAACAAAACGAAAAACATGCAAACACATCAAAATCAAGCAATTCCAAAAAAACAGCCCAAAATGAGGAAATTTACACAAAAGCACGCCCAAATTGCATTTTGCAGTAAATTGAAACCGCAAAAGTCCCACAAAATTTGGAAAAAAGCAATCCGCGAAACAGAAACNTGCAAAAAACAAAGACGGAAAACAAGCAACTTTAAAAAAAAAACAAGCCCAAAAACAAGCAACCCGCAAGTCTTCAAAANACCCCGCAACTCCACAACAAAACAAGCCTAAATTCGCTGGAAAGCCGCAAGGTTGGCAACACTGCTTACCACGCTGCTAGTCTAATACTGAGGCCAAGAAGTTTGACGGCAAAATTTCACGATCATTCGTGACGTAACAAGCGTGAAGCCAAGCAAGCCTGCAAGAGACTGGAAATTCTGCAGTAGTCGTTCTTGACCTTTCCAACGTCGTTACCCCTGAGAAGAACCTGATGGATTTCAATAACCCCATTTACAAAAAATAACAAATTACAGATTGCCATCAATTAATAATAAAACAAACTAAAAATGACGTCATGATATGCATTCAAATGTCCATTAAAAATGTAAGCAAAAGGAAAGCTGATACTGTTTTTTTGCTGTCAAGCGGTCAAACTTATTCATTACCACTTACTGTATAAAACCAAACTTCAGAAAGCTTTTTTGTAGTTGTATTTCCCTGAAGTCTGGAAGCATCTAATAGTTATCAGCGTACACTAGGCGACACTACAGCCTACACTGCTAGCGACTACTAATACTAGTCACTAGCAGTGCTTCCACAGACTACTCCGCAAAAATCACTAGATTCTCGGAAAGAATTCACTAGATCTGAAAAAATCACTAGATTTAAAATTTTTGCGTCGAAATTTGCAGTTTTGATTAAAATTATTTAGTTATTTACTTCATTGCCCCAAAACATTTGCATCATCATTTCCAAGTTTGTTGAAACCTGGAAAATCTCAATTATACCAACAGTCTTCAGGCTTTTTTCAAGAGCTGGAAACGACACCACAGTATTTTAGAGGAATTAACGTAACATTTAATGTTATAAACGCTTGAATGAACAACAGCAAAATATTATGTTAAGCAATTCATCACGCCAGCATGAGATATATCAACTATTGACATCGATAACATTTTTCAACATGCTCTTCCCTTGTGTATTGCAGACAAAACTTGACCATGTAACATATCGTCAAACGCTTTTCACTCAATGAATGCATTCCTGCATCCCTGCATAGGCTTCAGACAGAATAGAATATGTATTTGCTTGCAATAATTGTGATATGTGTAATTTTTTTTCTTTAAAAAGGTATACATCTACGTAATAATCATTTACATAATGAGAAGCAATATCGTCAGTATTGGAGAAAAACAACAACAACACCAATGAAAAAAGCAATAGTAACATCACATACAGAAACAGGGTGAAAACATGAAGAAGCAAAAAGGAACAATGGGTGAAGAGTTGAGGTATGTGCAGATGACCAGGTGAAGCATGCACATACGTGAAGGAAGCAAGCAACAATAAGGGTTATGAGGCAGAGAACGATGCATTAACACACAACATTGCCTTATTAACACATAACATACACAGAAGCAAGTAACTTATTTCATCAAAAAGCAAATAACAAGGGCAGAAAAACAATGTTTATCCACACAAACCGCCAATCGGGAAGACGTAACACAACTACCCACGGACCATAATGGAGTGACTATCACGGAAGAATGACAGTATGTCCCACCAGACACATGGCGTCACCAAATGAGGTTGACGAAACATGGGTATAAACAGTTTGCAATACGTTTAGCAGCAAACATTAATCCAATAAGTTTTGGGAACGTGAAAAACAAAATAAGTTTAGTTAATGGGCGGAGTATTTAGTTCTAGAAAAGATAATATTTCATTCCTATTTTCATTACTTATGAGATATATCTACCTATTGCCCAAATATATTGGCGTCGTTTCATTGACACCATAATTCAGCTTTACATGATTGTGGATCTAGGAATTAGACTGAAGTCAATGTCTGTGAGATCCTGGAGGTAAACATTGCTCCGTAATTATTTCCACCTGGGTGTTCGTGCAAAGAAATGAAAATAGCGTCACGGCTAATCATGCAGCAATAAACAGCACGGAAGTGAAGACAATGAGAAACTCAAACTAGAAACACTTGTTCGTTCTGTTGGTGCAAATCTTCAAACAACAATTCACATCATCAATTGTTTACGGAAAGGCTGAAAATCTTTGAAAGAGGGCTGGAAAGTTGAAAAGTTAGAAGAAAAAAGACAACCGATCTTCCTCAAACACATATTTTGCAACAAATCACTATATCCCTAAACGAGTCTAAAAAATCACTAGATCTAGTGAAAAATCACTAGGCGTGGTACCAGTGGTCACTAGTGACCAGAGTACGATCTTTGATACAGAGACTCCGTTACTATGACGTAACAGAAGGCATGGTCAATGGGAATCAATCTGAATCGTGTCTATTTTAACGACGACGAGCGGCAGGGGGTGACCTGAATGTACTCTTTTCACGTCATGTGGAGCGAACCAATTCATGACGAACAGTTAACGAAAGATTGCAAACAAATGACCAACATTTAACAAAAGATTGCAAGCACGTAATAGATGGGCTGATAAACTGCAAGCATACGAAAAATTATACAACAAGAAAAATGTGATCATGTAACTTCACTCCACAAGTGAAAGAAGCAAGGAATCAATCAATCACAAATTTTTAATAGGAAATCGATTTCACGTAACACTACGCATCGTCAGTCCTATCACCTTATTCAAATAGAATCTGATTCTACACATTTNATTAGTTTATTTGATGCTAGGAGCGCCATTTTTTTGAAGTGATTGTCATCATTTGTGCCTAACATTGACAAAGTAAAAAACAATCACGCAACAATGTTTTATTGTTTAATTTTAAGGAAGGAAGCGTCGAAAGCAAATACAGAAGGAAACCTAACCGAGGTTTCACATTTGCTCCTCAAATTACACATTCAATTCTCTTCAAATTTTATCATGTTAACAAGCCGTTACGTTCATCGGAAGATCGGGTATCAATGCTGCCAAAAAGGAACATAAATGTCATTATGTTTAACCTCGATTAACACGGGGATTTGCTATTGTCAGAGCTTTTATGCTCATCCGCTGGAGTAACTATCACATCGTGAATCGTAATGCGGTCCTTGACATCGTAAACGTCAAAGATATCACCTGGTTTTCAACCAGAAAGTCTCCTCTGGAATTTTTGCTACAAAGAATTATGTCCAACTAAATTGCAAAAAAATCAAGCGCAAGGAAAACATCTCACAGGCTGGTGAGATGAAAGCCTGTGCAATCTTCATTCGTCCTACCATTGAGCGTATTCGAACCTATCAAATATCAAAAATTACAGAAAGCATCAACTTTAACCAAAATGTTTTCAGCGACCTCCAAATGTTTGAGCGGTCATTTGATTCAGAAACATTTTTTATGAAGATTGTAATCACCGACATTGTGGTATAAAGTTTCAGCTGCCTGGCGAGTCTCGTATACTCGATCATTCGATGCCACTGGGCGATCAGTTTGAATTTAATTGTGGCCTGAGGGAAAACGAAAGTATTTTTTCGTGCAATTGAGCAACAAGTTTGTGAAAGCTAGACTTGGAAAACTTCGTGAAAGCTCCACGAAGTCGAAACATTTTAAACAACTCCACACTGTCTCTGAGCTTCAGTTGTGTTTTGGGACTTCATCTGTGAGCAGCGCAATTGCAAGCTGGTTTTCGGACGGCAAGAGTTGACCATTTACACAACGGTTCGGTGTTGCGCGATAGAAGGACAGTAGGAAGATAAATTGAGAATACCAGGCGCAAGAGACGGTTAGGAACAGTCCTCATTGCATGTATTTCGCTGTTGCTGAAAAAATTGGTAGCATTCTAAAGAATCAGTGATTAGCAAAGCACCTTGTTGCTATAGTTTTTTCGAATTTTTTTTGTTTCTTCAATTTTCAACTGTTACAGTTTTTCAACAACTATTCTTGTCAATTTTCCAACAACTATTTGCAAAATCCCTAAATACTGTTGCATTGATTTGGAATTATGAAAGCAATAACTGCATCGAAGGTCATCATCCGAAAATGATATGTTAACACTGAACACATATTGAACTTAGTAAAGAGCATAACCTGCAGGCAGGGTGTTAATGAGTATTGTTAGTCCCATTCCTCAGTATTCTCGTTCCTCGCGATTATTCCAACTTTTTGATATGAGACTGTGAGCAGCCCAGGGATGGAGTCTCGAGACTTGGTTTCGATCTCGTTCTCGAAGGCTGCGGGTCTCGGTCACAAATCTATTTTCTAAAAATATGAATACTGCAATGATATTTCTTAGTAAATCTCTCTTATTTTCGTGTTTTTTTGTCTGCTGCGTCTGCAGGTATGAAACAACAGGAATCGTTAGGAAAAATGCCAGAAATTGGAGGAATTTTCAATTTTGAAGTGGTGATGACATTTTTTGAAAATTTTCAAAAGAATTTCGGAAAAATCCACAAATTTTCAAGTCTCAGTCCCGAATTTTTTATGAAGTCTCAGTCTGGAATTTTCAACCGGTCTCGGAGGTTAGATCACGACTACGTCGCTGAGCACCTTATGAGATGGAGCAAGTGTCAGAATTAAACGCTTGAACATCCGTGAAAAAAAAATTATCTCAAAACATTTCGAAGAAGACTTGTTCAAAATATTTCTGCTATGATGGTCTTTGCAATGTTTGATCGCGTGTTCACTTATATGCTTGATGAAAGGAAAAAGTCTTTTCAAACTTTGCGGGTAAACGCGATAATAGAGTGCAAGGTGACACTGATGTGTTTATATTGTTTTAACAGGATAACCAGCATAAGTGGATCATATGATAAGAGTTTTTTGTGCCAAGTTTCTAAATCTTAAGAGCAACGTTTGTATCGTTATTAAATCTATTGTTCCGCTGGCGAATTGGTACAGTGGGTTAAGCACGGACCTCTCAAGCTGATAAGCTGGGTTCGGTTGGGTTATAGCAAAGCCGGGTCACTCCAAAGTTTGGAAAACGGTACTTGCGACCTGTCTATCGTCTTGGTCGGTGTTATTTGATGCAATGGCGTCGGAAGGACTTTTTCCAAAGGGGTCAATAGTGGATTTTACAGTGAGTGGCTAAAGGGATTTTTCCAGGTAGGGCCAACAGTGGTGAAATTTCATTTGATCAACTCGAAACTAAGAGAAAAACAGTTTTGTGCTGAAACGTTAATAGGCAAAAATCAAGGGGCCATAGCCTCTCTTTCCACTGCCTTCCGAGGTCCATGAATGGATGGGCGCAAGGAATATCCACACACGCGGATTCCTTCTGACTTGCCACGAATGCAGTAGCCTTACTAAAGCAGCATTGTGGGCCCAAGCGCAGGTGACGCAGAGGAGGGCGCCCACAGACTGCTCCTGTCGTTTCAATGGAGTAGCTCACAAAGCCAGATCAATGGAAAATTTTCATCTTTCCAAGTTGACCGTTACTTTGCAATAGGATGCCCAAAATGCATTCGGAAGGCCAATGTGGCCCGCCAACACATTTCACATGGTCTTTCGCTTTAGTTTCAATTTGCGTTGTGCCCCGTCTCAAAGGAGTTTTTACCTCAACCCGAAGTTAAATACCCGGACTATGCTAACCTATCAGCATTTCATAAGGAAATGCTGGCCGGCGGGCGACCTCGCGTGATCAAATTTGGCCTTTCTTGAAAAAAATTTGAACACCCCTGCTGCAAAACATAAGCCACGCTGCTGTTTAAACACGCCCAATATGTCCTGTTTCTCCCTTGTAAGAAATGGTTTTCCAAAAGCCCCTAGGCCCAGATGCGATAAGTCAGCGGGTCCTTTGTGTACTAAGCGCTTCACGTCACAAGTCGTCTGTACGCCTCTAACAAGGTTTTCTACAACTAAACGTTTTTGAGCAACTGCAAATCCTTTTTGCGACCTCAAGAAGACAAAATGCTCACTGCAACGGATGTGTGCTCAAACATTTAAAAACAACAGTTGGTGACCGCTTACTCTACGATCAAGTCGTAGAAGATGTTTGTTTAATGCGAAACATTTTGAGTGAGGCAAGCCCTCATAATTATTCGTATGGAAGAGTTTGCCTTGTTTTATAAATATGCTTATCTGTTTCATGGCAGGAAAATATTGTCATTAAAATGCGAGTCAATATCGCATTAGTGCTGTCGCTTGCGACTGCCTTGGTGGGTTGCTGCTTGGCTGAAGCCGACAATTCGACTGGTGCTGAGCAGAATAAGACCAGGACAGTTAACGCCACCACCAACGTAGCGCCCCTCGACGAAGAAGAATTAAAAGAAATGGTGCTGGAACAGCGGATGATTGACAGTGCGCGAAGTACGAATTCACTAAAACACATTCGCGTATTTAAAACAAACAATTATATTTCAACGCAAGGAAAAGATTGTTAGCTAGTGCGAATGAAACAGTACAAAGGAGTTATGTCATAGTTCGTTTTGACATTGCTTATTGATTTAAATAACTGGTAAAAGCGTTGATTTGTCACTTCTTTTACATTCTGACATTCATATTTATGCTATGATCCCGATGTTTGACACCAACTTTTTTCAATTTCCAGGATTAGCTTGCAGTTTTGAAGGAGATGTTTCTGCCGGTTTCGTTACCCCGAAGACTTGTCTGAAGGGTCAGTTCACACGAGACGATTGTGAGAAGAAACATTGTTGCTACACAGAAGATGAAGAAGTTAGTCGTCCGGACTGAAAAAAATGGCAGCTGCGTTAATAAAACGTTTTTCAGTACAAATCACGATAATTTTTAAGATAAGTCGACATTATCAAATTAACGTGCATGATTTTAGAGTAACAAAAATATTTAGTAAAGCAACAAATCATTGCCCAACGAACGTTTGGCGATCACTGCACCAACCTTCTTTAGTATTTACCGCCTTTTGAAAAAAACTCTTCAGACCATTAGAAAAGGTCATCCTCACACTTTTACCCAAAGTTCGAGCAGTTTTGGCGGAGTCATAAAGTAATGATGCACTATATTTGTAATTTACAGAATTTCCCAAGATTTCAACTTCTCTAGGGAAAGTAAATTTCCTTGCCTCGTCTCTTGCAGTTGTCACAATGAGCCTGTACCTAACCTAATCCCAAAATGGGCGATGTCTTCGTTGAAGTAATCGTGATAGCGCAAGGGACAATATGGCTGAAACTAGCGATGATTTCCAAGCAGCGAAAATGGCAAGAGTCAGCAGTTCACATGAAAGATGCTATATGCTGAGTCTATTTGCTGTACATATCACCAATTATCTCTCATTTTTTATGTATACTCAAATAACGTGTATCAGACCATGCTAGTCCATGGCAGTCGTCGTTTTTCCTTTCAAAAGTCTGTTACGTGTATTGATGAAGATGTTTGTATTACAAAGTCAGTCAGCATGGATCAGGCTCAAGTGATTGACTGAGAAGCTGGAGAGTGCTTTTATTTCACTTTTCATTGCAAGTTTTATTCGCCGATTTAAAAAATCCACAACGTGTAGTTCTTTCGGGAAATATTTAAAGTGGTAGATTTTTTCCAATCGTATCAAAACCTTACCCAAAATAGTTAATTCCCAATCTAAATATATTTCAACAAGCACCCTCTCTCTATGAACTAAGCGAGCACTATGATGTAAGCAAGCATTAGCAGTAAAATATACAGTTTGTGGCAACTGTGGTGCACTAAACAAACCCGTCCAGTGGACTGAAAGCTGCAGTCAGACGGAATTAATATTCCACCTTGAATAGATTGTGTTTGTGACTTTGATAAATTTGAAAATGGAAATAAAAATTAAATATTTAATATGAAACAACACTGTCGTAACTTTGTGAAAGTAGTTGGAAGAGGTTTCAACGACATTCTTGTACTTCTTGACTGAAGTCGTAAA
>JGI24022J15233_10003497_pt1 | contig 15605 bp, 3 predicted proteins | sample Ectturendosymbi2_FD_15233 | JGI IMG/M metagenome (IMG submission 15233)
GAGCTTCTGGGAGTATCGACTAGATAACCTGAGGGTTTTTTCGGTCTCCCAACTGTAAGCTTGGGAATGCTTTCAAGTGTTTACAAATGGCGTTTGTTTTTTATTGCATTGCTCCCGGTTTTTGCAGTAAACGATACAATACAATACTTTTGGTGGATAGGCGGTAATCGGTTATTTGGCCTAAAACTAACAGTTTTCTGTTGCCTTACCAACGCCATAACTCCTCCGCCAATTGAGCTAGAGAGCTGTTCAAGGGCTCAAACGGATCGGCCAGTCTTCTAGTCTGCACTCGAAAAAAAATTTTTGGTTGGGGTTTGCAGATTTTTTGTGAGTGACATCATAAGTGAAGTAGTTTTGGGGCCATTTTGGCTCATGTTGCCTGGCCTAAGGCCCAACCGCTAGGCCAAAGTGTTTCGTTGAAGTTTTTCTTGGAAACTAGGCTCGAGTCTGAGTCTTTACAGCCTTTGATCGACTTTTTCAGCAAAGAAGAATCAAGTAGGCATCATCAGCTCTGCAAAGTGCTTGAAGTGTAAATGTAATAAAATAAAACCCACAAAGAGTAAAGTTACCAATTAAGAAAATCTAATAGAAACTTCTAACAGAAAAATGCAACCTCAGCTGCCACTTTACATTGGAAAGGAAAAGGTCACAGTAGGAACAACTAGGCAAAACAAACTACCAAGTGTACAGTGACGTAACAAGCAGAATAACAGTCCAGTAGGTTACAGGATGCGTAAGTGGTATAGGCTAACATGCTTGCAAGAATTCACTGACACAGCCACGCAGTGGGCTACAGATGGTCACGACTGGTCATGGGCTATAGAGAAGCCGAATAGCAGAAGTAAAACCATCCCAAAACCTGTTATATAGCAAGACTCGTTAAAGCCAAACAAATGCGACAATTAGCCAAATCAATGAGTAATAAAGACAAGCAAGCAAAGCAACAAACAGCACATCCTCCCAGCCACCAAGGCACGTTCAGGAGATCTTAACGCAGATGGAAATCATGGAGCTTTGATTGTCAGAGCTCAACACTGACACTCTCTGAGGAGTCTTGGTAATGATATTGTGGTTAGACATTCCTCTGAATGTTTCGTTGGGTCGTAGCCATTTGTAGCACACACCAGTTGTACACCCAACCTGAAACAACGCAGAGCTGCTGGCGGTATTTTTGTAAAAGAATATGGGCATTAGTAATGCTGCACAGCACTATATTGAAACATTCCAAAAAGGGAAAAAGAATAAATAAAAAAACACCCAAAATCAAGAAAGAAACAGATAAACATGCCAGCACAAACTGGCAAAGCAAAATCGAAAAGCACTTAAAACTGAAGACAAATAGAAATGAAGCGAAAAAGAAAATAGAAAATTTACATTAAGCCAAAACCTCCGTAATCAAACAATGATAAGGATAAATTAAAAATTAGGAATATAAAAATAATACGGAAGAAATGCTTGAAACAAAAAGTAAATGAATGAAACAAAGCTACCAAGGGGAAAGGGTCCAAAGAAAGCACTAAACAAACCTTAAAACCGAGCTCAGAGTTTAACACCTAGAATCAGTCAGGCAAAACGAATCGAGGGTAAGTAAAAGCAAAACTGGATTAGAAATAAAACTCAAAATCACCTGCTGTCCGGTAAGATTATTCTGTCCAAGTTGATTGAAGCTTTTATCCAATCCGTAATTTATCTTCACGTCAGTCAAGGTTTTCACACGGAGATTGTTCCATAAATGTCACCTTATAGCAATTAGGTAAGAGAGGCAGATTGTCACTTATGGCCGGGTGCTTCATGGTGTAATGTTTAATCAAACCACCCTCTTCTTTTTCTGTGGATTTATGCCAATTGTTCCGATCAATGGTCCATCTAACAGAAAACTTATTGTTAGTTTGTCCTATATATATATATATATATACATATATTGTTTGTTGCAAAGCAAACAAGTGGTCACGTAGATCCCATAGTTTGCACAAATACAGACGTTGGGTCAGCTTGATTCTTCCTGTCGGAGTACAGAGATAATCTTCCTTTTCAACCATGCTGTGATGGTTGCCACGTAGGGCACAATGTCTGCAGGGCACAGAAGAACAATCTTCAGCAGTTGCATGCTGGTCACAGGCAATTTTCTTGTAGTTAGTTAAGCAGTCCCTTAACGCAGGTGGTCTTTTATATGCAATCATAGCCTTAGACTGTAGTGGACTTTCTCTTGGACTGAGTTTAAGGAAATGAGGGAAACCAGAGGCTCAGACCAGCAATTCNNCCTTTTCCCTGCTCTTTTCTGGATGAAATTGTGTTCTGTTCTTATTGTTTTGTTATTTTNAACATTCTTTTTTATTCATGGCACTGTTTATTTATTGCANACAGTGTATGCTATGCTAACAAATTAACTAGGTTAATTAAAAATCATAGCNAAATACAGAAATTTCTGCAATTTGNAAAATTTTAGCTCAAATCCAATTTTTTAAGTGTTTGAAAAAAAGGTAAGGCATAGAATAAATTATATTTTTTTAAATGAAGCAGAAAACAAGATTTAAAAATTTTTGAAAATATCAGGTATATTGGCCATCCATAAATGGCCAACATATTGGTATCGGCCTAAAAAAAGCCATTTCAGTCAATCTCTAGTAAACCCATAAGAATATGTCGCCATGACAACAGCTAACATGCACATATATGAATTACAAATCTGATCATTGTGCAATAATGCTGCGGTAGTTCTGATCCAATCATAAACACAGCGCTTTTAGCTTGCGTAAGTTGCATTGTCGCAAACACTGCTTTTGCTGGTCGTGTTTAAGAAATGGACAACGGCAATTGTGATGCATCAATGAATACTGATATCGAACAAATTGCCAAATCACCACTTCAATGTATTTGTGAAATGGTGGAGTAGCGCTTCCGTAACTTGTGTGGCACATCCACAAACCAGCGTGTTTCAACAGCTTGGATTGTGAGATCACAATTATCATTAATGTGCCTCATGGAAAATGTCAATTTAAAACTTAACCCACGAACAGGACATTTTAGCTTGTGCATAGTATAAACTAGTGCACTTTCAGACCGATACATCAAGTAAAGAAAAGTAGAATCCTTTTAAGATGTTATGTGCAACTGCTTCACAGCGACAGTTGTCGTCACTAGTGAGTAGCGATTGCATTTGTAATCATATTCATAACACCACAAATGTCGCTTAACACCATTGGCACCAGTGTATGAGAATATTTGTACATTCTTGCTATCCTCTGAGCACCGGTGTATGAGAATATTTGTATCTGCATTCAAACACTCCTAACTTATTTCAAACCATTTTTTTCACAACGAAAATTTCCACAAATGTTTATCATAGCAACAAGCATCAGCTCTGAAAATTTCAAGTGAATTGTGCAAGAACTTTTAGAGTTATGCAATATTTATCAAGCATAGCCTGCTAAGTGCAGACTACACCAGTTTTTCAAACTAGTAAGGCGCAATCAGTTGCTTCAGTTATTGCGTACCACACAACAACGTTTTTGTACTTGGTCGTTTCCTCTGAAAATTTACAAGAACGTTTCCAATACCTTCCCGCATTAGTCCTGAAAGTTTGAAGTCATTCCATTAAAAACTTTTTGTGTTATGGCATTGTATGCCCAACCACCCTGCTGGACCTAAGCTACAACACGTTTTTGAAATCACTTTAGTCCAGATGGTTGTTGCATGCGACACCACAACTTTTTTGTACATGTTTGTTTGCCATGAAAACGTATGGTAATGTTCTCAACACTTACATGCACAACCCCTGAAAAGTTCATGTTTTGTGAGCAAGTACTTCTTTAGTTATGCGATTTGGTTTCCAGCAACATTTTGCTAGGCTTAGCCTACAGCACTTTTTGCATTGTTCCTGACAGTTGTTGCGTATAGCAGGATAACATTTATTGTAGTCATGTTTTTGTAACGAAAATTTTCACAAATGATCTTCATATCTATGCGCATTATTCCTAAAAATTTGAAGTAAATATAACTAAAACCTTAGGAGTTCCATGGTATCGCGTAGGCCGCACCTACAGAACTTTATCTTATTCAGAAAGGTTTAAAAGTTGTTATATAAAATACTATAGCTCTTTCAAAACTAGTTTTTTGCAACTAAAATTGACACCAAAGTTCTTCTGGTGTTTATGCGTCCTTCCTGAAATTTTGTGTTCAATCCATCAGGAAGCTTCTGAGTTATTAATTTAGGAATTGAGCAATCGGGCTCTGTTCATAAAGCTTCAGAGTAACATTTGCTACATGTGACAAACTACACAAAATCATATTGTGGATGTTGATGAGTAGTGCATCATAACTTAATTAAAACAGGCTGTTTTGCCACCAGAATTTAGAAGAATATCCATGTTGTCATGCATTTTTCCTGAAAATTTGAACTCATTTCAGCGAGTAGTTTTTGAGTTACAAATTTATGCATCAAGCAACCAAATTGCTAGTCGCAGCGTGTAGTTAGCAACCTGCTGTCACCATTGAGTTTAGTTTGAGTAAGTTGGTTTAGGAGGCGCAAAACTTTCCTTGTGCCTAATTGTTTGCAGCCAAATTTTACACGGTTTGGGCCCAGGACCAGTGGGCCAAGGTGGCCTAAAAGTCCTCCACTTATGACGTCACTCACAAAAAATCCGCCACCCCCAACCAAAAATTTTTTTTCGAGTGCAAACTACAAGACTTGCTGAGTCTTTTAAGCTTTTGACCGGGTCTGTAGCACTTACCAGACCGGAGAAATTCCTGCGCAAAGCCACGTGCAATCTGGCTGTTTTCGCGCAAACTGCTTGGATTAACCCAGTTGCGAAAGTGTTGACCTTGGCTACCATCTTACTGGATGTAACATAATTTTGCTGATGTCCTGAGCGCACCCTGCATGACATGTAAAGCAAAAAATTTTTAGATCTCATCTATCAAGTGCAAATCACAATTTTGCATGTTGTAGAAAAGTTATGCACATGTACGTAAACCACATTTCTAGAAATAGTCAAACACTTAGTCACTGCATTTTCAAAACATCTATGAAATGTTTTGGCCTAGTACAAATCATGAGTTTATGCTCACGTTGTATAATTTTGAGCCCGATTTTGTTTTGTTTTTTTGCATCACCAATCACGTTAAGTATTGATTTTAGGTACAGAGAGTATGCTTGGCTGAAAACTTAACAACTTTTGCATTTTGCAATCCACATTGTATGATTTAGATAGAGTTTGCAATAGCCGATTTTTCATCAGGTTTTCTTTCCAAAACGACATACATTTACCTTTTTTAGTATATATCTACAAGCTCATATAGAATCAAAATACCATAAAATATTTGTTTCTCATGTTCATGACATAAAGATATTTAACAGGCAGTGTGGACATCTTCTTCTGTTTCCTTATTCTCCATCATTCATTGATGCTTCAAATTTGTTAATGAAGATTTTATCCACTCTAGATTGCACCAAAAAATGCTGACTTGTGTTAAAATCTGGAGGCTAAAATCTGAGTCTTTTAGTCCTTTGACTTTCTAACTTTTTTATGTTTAAAAAAAGTTATGTTTAAAAAAAATACATAGTGCATCCACTAATTCGATAATTAATTTATTTGTTGTTTTAGGCCATAACTTTTGAACCCAGAATCCTAGAAAGTCAGTTAAAGGCTCAAAAGACTCAGATTTTAGCCTAGTTTCCACTAAAGGCTTGAGAGAAATACTTGCATCTAGCAGTTTGGGCCCATGGCCAGGTAACCTTAGCCAAAATGGCCAAAAACCTATCCCACTTTAGACATCACCCACAAAAAAACAAAAAAAATTTTCAGTGCAGACTCAAAGGCTTGCAGTCTTGTGAGGGTTTGAACAGCTCTCTAGCACAATCGCCTGGCAAGTTATGCAGTTGCTAAGACATGCTGAAAACCAAGGCTGCTGTGAACCGACAGCAAAGATGTTAAGCTATGTATTTATGAAAAATGTTGCTTTGTTTAATTTGCCAAGGACTTCTAAAGAAGCAGTACTGAAATTGCTGAAGTTAATCAACGTGAAGGTGTAGGCCTACTGATATGGCTGCTGTTGATTTTATGTAGCTTGTCATTATCATAATGACTATGACTGCACAGCTATTGTTTGATGCAGTCATTTATAGTATCAGTGATGTACCTTATTTGATTTGTTCATTTCTGCTTCTGTGCTCCATTTCAATCAAAACCTATGCCCTGACACTAGTAAATAAGAAAGACATGATTTAATTGTGACTTTGCATTGCTGTTATGACATTTATTCATCTTACCCCTACAAAATCGAAAACTCAACATAGCTCAGAATTTTGCACTCCACCAAACAATGCGCAATCAGCCTCCAATCAGTAGGCTCCATTGCACAATGCCAAAACTTGTATTTTTAGATGACCGTGGTTCTACTGTATCAATACTGTGGGTGGCTTGACGATGGCAATCTTAGTTTTTCTAATAACAAGACACTGAACTAGTTTTAGATGAAGTGCCACTGCCTGCAGTGCTAATGCTGTAGAATAATGATTGTATTTGAAGAACATGCACCTTACAGGTTCAAATACAAAAGTCTGATTTCATCTATCTTACATTTTTATTAGCATACTATGGTAAACAAGCCAGATGCAAATTAGCTAAACAAAGTCACACAACTGTTAACAAACAACCATATCTCTGCTGAACAAGCTTGCTTATAGAACTAGAAAATATCAACATTCCATGATGAGAATTTTCTATCTCCTCAATCTGTCAACCAAGAAGCTAATTGCCAGAGTACAGTATTAACACCTTGGTTGACCACTTTACATGATTTCACATAGCTACCTATACCTTTGGTGTCATACATTTTCTACTGAACTTTATGCCATGCAAGGCTGCTGGTGTACAGGGCACCCCCTATGTGATATCATGTAAGGTGGTAACCAAGGTGTTAGAAAACTTGCTGGTCAGTTCAAAAAGCTTGGTAATGGTTCATCAAAGAACATCATCTGCCTGTATGTGTTCTATATAATTATTAGGGCAACCAATTATTTGACTTAAAAACTTCGATTTTGACCTATAAATTTTCTGTGTTTGCAACTGCAAAATAATTCAGCCTTAGGTGTTGATGTTAACCCAGAAGCATGTTGTTCATGCATTCTAAGCTTTCAAATGTCAAAACATTTGGTTGTTTAACTTTGGCGATGGCATGTTGATAAATATATTAATAACTACAGCAGGTTTTTTTAAGGAAAATGTTAGCTACCCGGCATGGATGTGTAGGGACCCGATTTCCCTGATTCTAGGGACCCAATAATAATTTTCTCTGATTCTAGGGACCCNATTCGGGTCCCTAAAACACCTTAAAAAAACCTGAACTGCAGTAGAGTCAAACCTGAGAGCATCATGAAGTTGAAAGCGAAACACTATATGCATAATGGATTGAGCATTTATCAAACCAAGTACTGTAAGACCACATTTCTTGCCGTACCATGTCTATCCTACATATATTATATTTAATCGTCCAGCAATGGGCAGAACATTGTTATTATGTAAGAAATCGCAAAAAGCCCATTATTACTACAGAATTGCAACTAAATATGCAAAAACATATCAATATCTGTTGTTGTAGTTTCAATAAAAGCTTGATAAAGAGAAAAAAAACTGTGCTGCAAGAAAAGTTGACCAATGATAAATTTTGACTTTTTGTGACCTAATAACATGAGATTCGCTCATGGTATAAGCATGAAATTTGGTTTGTAGGCATTTCACAAACTTTAGAAAAGGCATAAAATTTTTGACTTCATTGACGTTTGGTTGCCCTAATGCTTATGCTTGTAAATGTTAATGTTGAGATATTGTGAGTAAATTCCAGAATTTCATAGGTCTGTTTCGGATTGATTGTTGCAGTGAACTAACTGTGGTATTAACCATGTTATAGATTTTTACATGTTTCATAAAGATATCTATTTCATGTTTGACAATATCTTTGCTAAATCTGATAACATCTATTTCAGTGAAGGCCGCAGTCTAATAATTTCTGTAGATTTTTTTAACCATATATTAATATTAATCCTGCGAAAATGTACAGTAACTTAAATTATTTTTTATTCAGGTTTTGTCATTTCTATACTGTGGTTAAACTGGGTTTACTTACTTGGTAACAATAATGGCGGATGCATCTGCCCGCTCATTGCAGTATGAATACAAAGCAAATTCTAACCTGGTCTTACAAGCTGATCGGACCTTGATTGACCGTAGGCCTAGAGATGAACCTACTGGTGAGGTTCTCACTCTTCAGGGAAAGTTACAAGGGATTCAAATGGGTGATAAAGCCCAAAGAACAAAGCCACCTCAAATGGAAGAACGAAAAGCAAAGCGTCGAAAACGTGATGAGGACGAAAAAGGTCAAGCAAATTTGAAGGGACAGACCTTGTTGTCTGAAGGGGTAGATGAAATGGTTGGGATCGTTTACAAGCCCAGGACAAAAGAAACAAGAGAGACATATGAAATTATACTAAGTTTCATTCAAGCTGCTTTGGGAGATCAACCCAGGGATATTCTTTGTGGTGCAGCTGATGAGGTTATTGCTGTGTTAAAAAATGAGAAAAGCAGAGACAAAGAAAGGCGAAAGGAAATCCAATCTTTGTTGGGTCCTTTAGAAGACACCAGATATCATGTTCTGGTGAACTTGGGAAAGAAAATAACTGACTTTGGTATGGAAAAAGATGTGGAAACTGCAGATGACAATATTGATGAAACTTATGGTGTTAATGTTCAGTTCGAATCTGATGAAGAGGGTGGTGAGGAGGATACATATGGTGAGGTGAGAGAAGGCTCTGACATGGATGATGATGATGAGGGAGGAGTGGAAGCTGATGTAGGCATGGTGGTGTCTGGAAATTTAACCAATAAAGAAGGTGACATTAACATTGCTAAGGATAAAGACCTGCACCCAAGAGACATTGATGCATACTGGCTTCAGAGAAATCTTAGCAAAGTTTATGATGATGCTATTATGTCTCAAAAGAAAGCAGAAGAAGTACAGGAAATTTTGAAAACTACCACAGACGATTTGCAGTGTGAAAACCAGTTAGTTTTGTTGCTTGGGTTCAGTCAGTTTAATTTCATAAAAGTGGTGCGTGAACATAGGCAGATGATTTTGTACTGTACTTTACTGGCGAGTGCTCAAAGTGAAGCTGCCAAGCAGCAAATTGAAGATAAAATGAGGTCTGACCCTGCTTTATCAATTATTCTTGAGCAGCTGCATGACACGGAAAAGGAAGACATCATTAAAGAGGAACAGGAACGAAGGGAAAGATTACGTAGAAGCAAGGTTGATGCAGATTTGGAAGCTACTGATGCAGACAACACAAAAGCTGACGATGCTTTGCAACCAAGCCATAAGGCTATTGATTTGGAAGATTTGGAATTTGGCCAAGGCTCACATTTTATGGCTAATAAAAAGTGCCAACTACCTGATGGCTCATACAGGAAACAGAGAAAAGGCTATGAAGAGGTTCATGTACCTGCATTGAGACACAAGCCATTTAGTGACTCTGAAAAACTTATTGCCATTGACTCATTACCCAAATATGCTCAAGCTGCTTTTTCTGGTTTTAAAACACTCAACAGGGTGCAAAGCAAGCTTTCAAAAACAGCACTGGAGAGTGATGAAAACATCTTACTATGTGCACCGACTGGTGCTGGCAAAACGAACGTTGCTCTTCTTTGCATGCTGAAAGAGATTGGGAAACACATCAATACTGATGGTACAATCAAACTGGATAGTTTCAAAATCATATACATTGCACCAATGAAATCACTTGTTCAGGAAATGGTTGGGAATTTCGGAAAACGTCTTGCCAGCTATGGCATTAAAGTAGCTGAATTAACTGGTGATCACCAACTCTGCAAAGAAGAAATAAATGCTACACAAGTCATTGTATGCACACCTGAAAAATGGGACATTATCACACGTAAAGGTGGAGAAAAAACCTACACTCAGTTGGTAAGATTGATCATCATGGATGAAATTCATATGCTACATGATGGGCGGGGCCCAGTTTTAGAATCAATTGTTGCAAGGACAATTCGGTCTATTGAGACTACACAAGAAGATGTTCGACTTGTTGGTCTTTCTGCTACACTTCCAAATTATGAAGATGTAGCCACATTTTTGCGTGTTGATCCTGCCAAAGGCTTGTTCTACTTCGACAACAGCTTTCGTCCAGTACCTTTAGAGCAGCAGTACATAGGAATTACTGAAAAGAAACCCCTGAAGAGGTTTCAGGTGATGAATGAAATTGTGTATGAAAAAGTTGTGGAGAATGCTGGCAAGAATCAAGTTCTGGTGTTCGTTCATTCCCGGAAAGAGACTGGAAAAACTGCTAGAGCAATCAGAGACATGTGTCTGGAAAATGACACATTAGGGCATTTTCTTCGGGAAGGGTCTGCTTCAACAGAGGTGTTAAGAACTGAAGCTGAACAGGTGAAAAACTTGGAGCTTAAGGATTTGCTTCCTTATGGTTTTGCAATTCACCATGCTGGAATGACAAGAGTAGATCGTACATTGGTTGAAGACTTGTTTGCAGACAAGCACATACAAGTTCTTGTTTCAACATCAACCTTAGCATGGGGTGTGAATTTGCCAGCACACACAGTCATTATCAAAGGCACTCAAGTATATAGCCCTGAGAAAGGTCGCTGGGTTGAGCTTGGGGCTTTGGATGTCCTCCAGATGATGGGACGTGCTGGTCGCCCACAGTATGACACCAAAGGTGAGGGTGTATTGATAACAGCACACAGCGAACTGCAGTATTATCTTTCATTGCTAAATCAGCAGTTGCCTGTTGAAAGTCAAATGATCTCCCGACTTCCTGACACAATTAATGCAGAAGTTGTTTTAGGCAATATTCAAAGCATTAAAGATGCTGTCAACTGGCTTGGATATACTTATTTGTATATTCGTGCCTTGCGCCAGCCTTCTTTGTATGGGGTTGAATCACTGTCTGATGATCCACTATTGCAACAGAGAAGAATTGATCTTGCTCATGCTGCCGTAAGTCTTCTTGCAAAAAACAATTTGGTGAAATATGACAGAAAAACTGGTCAGATTCAAGTGACGGAGCTTGGGAGAATTGCCAGCCATTACTATTGTTCAAATGAAAGTATGGCTACCTACAACCAACTGCTAAAACCAACACTGAGTGAAATAGAACTTTTCCGCGTGTTTTCTCTTTCGTCAGAATTCAAATACTTGACTGTACGGGAAGAAGAAAAGCTGGAACTGAACAAGTTGTTGGAGAAAGTTCCCATTCCAGTGAAAGAAAACATTGAAGAATCTTCTGCAAAAGTTAATGTTCTTCTGCAAGCGTACATATCTCAGCTGAAGTTGGAGGGCTTTGCTTTGATGGCTGACATGGTATATGTTACGCAAAGTGCTGGAAGACTAATGCGGGCCATTTTTGAGATAGTGCTTTTCCGAGGTTGGGCACAGCTGGCTGACAAGAGCCTTTCTCTTTGCAAAATGATAGATCGAAGAATGTGGCAATCAATGACCCCACTTCGTCAATTCCGAAAAGTTCCAGAAGAAATAGTGAAGAAAATCGAAAAGAAAAACTTTCCGTGGGAACGTTTTTATGATCTTGGTCACAATGAAATAGGCGAACTGATACGTATGCCGAAAATGGGAAAAACGCTGCACAAGCTGGTTCACCAGTTTCCCAAAATGGAGTTGTCGGTGCATGTTCAGCCTATAACCAGATCCACATTAAGAGTTGAACTGACGATAACTCCTGATTTTCAGTGGGACGAAAAAGTTCACGGAAATTCTCAAGCGTTTTACATTTTCGTAGAAGATGTCGACAGCGAAGTGATTCTGCACCACGAGTACTTTCTTCTGAAGAGTAAGTACGCCACAGATGAGCATGTAGTCAACTTCTTCGTTCCAGTCTTTGAGCCACTCCCACCACAATACTTCATCAGAATAATATCTGACAGATGGATTGCTTCTGAAACTCAACTCCCCGTGTCATTCCGTCATCTGGTTCTGCCAGAAAAATACCCCCCACCAACTGAATTGCTGGATTTGCAACCGTTGCCTGTGACTGCTCTCAGAAATCCAGAATTTGAAGCTTTGTACGAAAACAGCTTTCCCTGCTTCAACCCAATTCAGACCCAGGTGTTCAACGCCATTTACAATGGCGATGAAAACGTGTTTGTTGGTGCTCCCACTGGCAGTGGAAAAACAATCTGCGCGGAGTTTGCACTCTTGCGTGCGTTTACACGCGACCCAGATTCTCGCAGCGTCTACGTGACACCGGTGGAAGCTGTCGCTGAATTGATTTACAAAGAGTGGAGAGAGAAGTTTGAAGTGCGTCTTGGCAAACGCGTTGCTCTGTTAACAGGCGAAACGAGCACCGATCTTCGTTTGATATCTCGTGCGTCCATTATCGTCGCCACGTCAGAAAGATGGGATGTCATCTCTCGTCGCTGGAAGCAGCGTCGTAATGTACACAGCGTTTCGCTGTTTATTGTCGATGAAATTCACTTGATTGGCGGAGAAAGCGGCCCTGAGTTGGAAGTGGTTTGTTCGCGTATGCGTTACATCGCGTCGCAGCTGGAAAAGCAAATCAGAATAATTGCCCTGGGGTCGTCAGTGGCTAACGCGCGTGATCTTGCGCAGTGGTTGGGATGTTCGGCAATGCACACGTTTAACTTTCACCCGAACGTGCGGCCTGTTCCACTGGAACTTCACATTCAAGGATTCAACATCACTCACACGCAATCGAGGCTGCTGAGCATGGCCAAGCCTGTTTATAATGCGGTCACCAAGCACTCCCCGAAGCGGTCCGTGATCATTTTTGTCCCATCCAGAAAGCAAAGCAAACTCACAGCCGTGGACGTCCTCACATTTGCCGCCGCCGAAGGTTCACCTCAGCGTTTCTTGCATTGCAATGAATCGGAACTGGGCGCATATTTGGAGCATGTGAAGGATGCTACACTGAAGGAAACTTTGTCGAATGGAGTTGCGTATTTACACGACGGAACCACACAGATCGAGAAAACAGTTGTTGAACAGCTTTTCTCATCTGGCGCAGTACAAATTCTTGTTGCGTCAAGGAGCCTGTGCTGGGGTCTCAGTCTGGCCGCTCATCTGGTCATTGTCATGGACACACAGCATTACAACGGGAAAATTCACGCTTATGTTGACTACCCTGTTACTGACGTTTTGCAGATGATTGGCAGAGCGAACCGTCCGTTGAAGGACGAGGAAGGAAAGTGTGTTGTTATGTGTCAGACTTCGAAGAAGGATTTTTTCAAAAAATTTGTTTACGAACCCCTCCCTGTTGAATCTCACCTTGATCATTGTCTGCACGATCATTTCAATGCGGAAATCGTGACCAAGATCATTGAAAACAAGCAGGATGCTGTTGATTATCTCACGTGGACGTTTTTGTACCGGAGAATGAGCCAGAATCCAAATTACTACAATCTGCAAGGAGTGTCGCACAGGCACTTGTCAGACAGCTTGTCCGAGCTTGTTGAAAACACGCTGGCCGACCTGGAGCAGTCCAAGTGCATTTCTATTGAAGACGAGATGGATATAACGCCCCTCAATCTCGCTATGATTGCTGCTTACTATTACATAAACTACACCACTATTGAGCTGTTCAGTATGTCGCTGAATGCAAAGACCAAGATTCGTGGCCTCATTGAAATCATTAGCAATGCAGCGGAGTACGAAAACATTGCAATTCGTCGACACGAGGACAACACATTGAAGCAGCTCCTTTCCAAAGTTCAATACAAGCCACAAAATATAAAGTACAATGATCCACACATAAAAACAAATTTGCTCCTGCAAGCCCACCTTTCCAGGCTCCAGCTGTCAGCTGAACTTCAGTCTGACACAGAGCAAATCCTCAGCAAGGCTGTTCGTCTCATTCAAGCCTGCGTCGATGTTCTGTCCTCAAACGGTTGGCTTTCTCCGGCTTTGGCTGCCATGGAGCTGGCCCAGATGGTGACGCAAGCGATGTGGAGCAGAGATTCCTACTTGAAGCAGCTTCCACACTTTGGTGTAGATTTGATCAAAAAATGTACAGAGAAGGTATGTAATTCATATTGCTAGGAAAATAGTTCCAAACTTGTAATTACGTTTGTGCGATTTGGATTTTATGAGACATTAGATGTTGATAAAAGCGCCGAATGGCTCTTAAGCGGTTTTGTTAAAGTTTTGCAGTTCTGATGTTTCTTACGCAGTAAATTAGGATAATGTACCTATTCAGAATATTAAGTAAGTTTTACATAGTGCCTTTGTGTCCGAAACTGAAGTTTGTGAATTGTTGAGTACATAATCTCCAACAAAAGGTTTCCATCCTCTGATGATGTTTTACATGTCTCCAGATTTCGCAGTCGTAAATATGCAAAATTGGGTGTGTCATATGTTGTCTGCGTGCGCGTTACAGCTTGTGCTTTGTCGAGAAGAGCCGCGGTTGACTATTTGAATCAACATGCGTGAAAATAACAATGTTACAAAGTGGAAGTCGTCAAATACAAAAAACTAACGAAATGCAAACAAGTGAGCACAAGGAAGTCAATGTCACTAAAATTTTTTGTTAAGTAAAACAGTGATGTGGGGTCATGTTTGCGCCTAGCAAACAATTTATTTTGAGCAATAAAATTTTTCTCTTTCTCGCAGAATACTTTTTGCCACAGCGATTCTATTCCCTAAGCAAAACATAACTAACCTAGAATTAAGTAAAAGTGCTGTTTTTAATGTTGAAGTATTATTATGCTTAAGAATGAAATCTGTCCATCTAATTAATAAGTACATTTACTTTCTGAAACGTGAACTTTGCAAACAGTTGGCAGACTTGCAAATGGAATGAAGTACTCTTTGTATTAGCGTAAACTATTTTCAGTAAAACTGAATCAATTGCTATGGTAAATACTTTGATGTTGTTGTACTTGAACACTATTTTGCAAAAAAATATTTTTGCTTTAAGTTTGATTTATAAAGAACCATGTTTTGCCTATGTGATGTGGTGTCGAATCAGGTTTTTCTTCCTTTTTCAAGTCAACCTTGGGGTTTTATTAGGAGAAACACAAATTGCCTCGTGCACGTTTATTTTAAACTGCTTCGTTGTGCTGTATGCTTTTTAGCTAATAGTCACATAATGGAGTCTGGGACAAAAATTTTCAAACCTCTTGAGTAGCTATTGGTTGCGGGTGGTGGGTGTGGTAACAATATAGTACGAATTTTAGTTTGATTTTGTCACGATCGCCAACTGCCTGGATCTGAAGGGACGAAAAGCGAATCGAGGCAACCTGACATACCTTACCAAGACACCTGACCGTGTAATACGTTTCGCAGGAAATCGAAAGCGTCTTCGACATTCTCGAAATGGAGGACGAAGATCGCGAGCAGCTGCTGCACATGAGCGAAGCGCAGATGGCCGACGTCGCTCGCTTCTGCAATCGATACCCTAACATTGAACTGACATACGAAGTGCAAGACCCGGACAACTTGCACGCCGGCAGTCCTGTAGTAGTGCTGGTCGCCCTGGAGCGCGAGGACGAAGTCGCCGGGCCCGTCATCGCCCCGTTCTTCCCGCAGAAGCGCGAGGAGGGCTG
>JGI24022J15233_10003499_pt1 | contig 15604 bp, 9 predicted proteins | sample Ectturendosymbi2_FD_15233 | JGI IMG/M metagenome (IMG submission 15233)
GATTTTACGAACTTCATTACAGAGAAACAAAATTCGCAGCAATATGTCGTGCTGTATACAGAAATGAGTTGTACACTGGTCTTTTATATTCTGGGTATTTACTTTCAGGAACATGCTGCCAGAAATTAACTGTAGAATGAAAATGACTAAAGTTTTTTTAGAGCCAGATTTTTTTTACATTTTAGCCAGTTTAACTTCTGCAGCAGTCAAGTGTGTGACAAACGATTGGTGAGCTGGACAGCCGTTACCGACTACATTAACAATAGATTTATAAGGAACGCAAAGCATGATTTTAACTCTTGGAATGCTCAAATCTGGCTTGGAACTCCTCGAGTAGTCTTAAAATTTATTATTTGTGGTCTACAATTGCCTTTTCACGAAAAGCATTCGTTCTTATTCTGACCTTGAAAGAATGACAGAATGCTTTTGACAATACCTGTCTTTGAAAAATTTTGATTTTTATCTGGGAACTTAAGTAGCCTAACTTGAGCTTCAGGTTCACTGTCGTTGTTATCAAATCGCGCAGACTCCCGGTTGACTAATTTCACGAACTTGTGTAAACACTTTGATAAATGAAACAAACGTTAAATATGCGGTAACAACTCTGTCAATTTGAGATATTGCTATTTATCTAGAAGACACACAAAGTATGTTGGCGAGCCGCCAACATATTTTTCCAAGGGAAGCACTACGGTTTTTTTCCAGCAGGGAGCCAAAGGGGGTGAAATTTGATTTTTCCTACTCGAAACTAAGAAAACAACCTTTTTTTGCTAAATATTTCAAAATCCAGTGTGGCTAAGCACCCCCTGCCCCCCATCCTTCCGACGACCATGGGCGTGAAAACAATAAAAAAACTCAAATTAGAAACACTTTTTCGTTCTTTTGGTGCATATATTTAAACAGTGATTCACGTAATCAATTGTTTACTGGTGGAAAAGGGCTGAAAAATTAGAAAAAAAAACAACCAATCTTCTTCAAAAGCATACTCTGCAAAAAATCACTAGATTGCAGTGAAAAATCACTAGGTTAGTCCAAAAATCACTAGATCTAGTGAAAAATCACTAGGCGTGGTACCAGTGCTGCGTTCAATAGTTACATGCGGCAAAACGCCTTCCACCATAACTTGAAGTGCATCTTCGAAGATTTGTTGCCATGATATTGTTATGCAACAAAGGCCAATAGTAGAACAATTCGCTCCCGCGATTCGCAGCCTGCCTCTGCAGGCAGAAAAGCGAATTTAGTGAACTGTAAGTTCATCACTGCATGTTAGGCTGCCAGAAAAGTGAACCTCACTCTTTTGTATTGTAAGTGTCATGTCGGCAAACAAACTGTTATTGCAAGAATTAACCCAACTGATCAAAATTAAAATGCTGATTTCGCGTTTTCTACAAAATTTTTGCTTCGTAGTTCCAATTTCCAGGGGGGGCGAATGCCCGTTTGCCCCCCCTGCGGACGCCCATGGGGTCAGGTGTGTTTGGGGCAAAACGGCTTTTTGTAGCATCCATGAGTTGTGTGAAAGCTTTTAGAAGCACATTTAGGGCTATGCGCTTTTAGGACTTGCACTGGTTGCGAAAGTTAGGATCTTGTCAAGAGTCATTTAGAGCCAAAGTGGTCTAGTAGGTAAGTGCGTTCAACAGTTGACTAGCACTCATTTGACACTTTACTAAACCTTTTTCCCAAGCCGTGCTACTGGGATCAACCCAGAAAGACACTAAAACGTGAAACAGTCCTCAACCTAAATTTAGTTAAAAACTATCTGGTTTCGAAGCGAAAATGCAGCTAAACAACGCTTTTTGAAGAAATGCACTGCATTGATAATGGTGATCCGCTTTGCCCCTAACAAAAATAATAGGCAAAAGGTCGTAGAAGAACAAGCGGTTTAACGAGGCACTATGATGCTATGTCAAGATTTCTCTTATCAATTTGAAAGTTCCAGGAATTTGCTCGGTTCAACTGTACCCTAATATTATAAAGTTTCATGAGGGCAAATTGAGGCTTGTCTAAGACAAAATAGTACACGAACAAATAGACAAAAAATGCCTTAAAAATACGAACATTTTGAACTATCTCCCAAGTCGACACTTCCAGAATATTTGTGGTTGAATACCAATCATTTACGAAATTTTCGATCAGATAACCTGCCTCAAGATAAATCTTGTAAGGAGATAATTAACGAGCAAGAAAAAGAAAAATTCAAATAAGATTTCTTAAAAATTGTTAGAATATAAAATTTCATCTTTATTCTTTGAAAGTTTCTGCAAATGTCAAAATTGCCATGCAATGTTTTGAAATTTTCGAGGAGGGCAAATGCCCCAAATGCCCACCCCCCTGGTTGCGCTCTGTACTCTTCACAAAATTCTATATCCGCCGCGCGTACTTGAAATAGCACTCTTTCAGTCATTACCCAAGATTCGTTAACATAGGTGAAGATCGGAACAAAGACCGATTTAAAAACTGACAGCTATGTGGTGTTTGAAAACTCCCGTTTTGTGACAACAGAACTATAAATTCAATGCAGAACTGCGTTTGCTTTGCCAATCAGTGAATCATTGCCTTCCATAATTCGTGAATACCACCCTACGGTACTTGAAATTTTCGACTTCATTCAGTATGATGACGCTTGATGTTGTGCGCAATGGACTGTACTTCTGGAGAGACGTATTGTAATAGCTCGGCCTTTCAGTTCTACTCATGGGCGTCGGAAAGGGGGGAAAGGAGGCCAAAGCCCCCCTGGATTTAAAAAATTTCAGAAAAAAAGGTTGTTTTCTTAGTGTCGAGTGGGAAAAAACAAATTTCACCATTTTCGGCCCCCCCTGGAAAAAATTTGGAAAAAACCCTTGTGCCCCCCCCCCCTGGAAAAAATCCTTCCCACGCCCATGGTTCTACTATGTATCTTTGGCAGACAGAGAGAGCATTTCAAAGATGTTTTAACCCAGTCACTTTCGCACCATTACGACGAGCTACTTCGAAAGCCTAACCAGATAAAGATTTTTAATATTTTTGGTAACTTCGTGGGATTTCTGTCATGGCCGCGGTAAGGAAGTTTTTGCAGTACGTCAGAAGTCCTTATCAACAGACCTAAAAGTTAGTGCTGAGATAATTTAATATTCTCTCCCTAGCTACACGACAGGAAGTTCGACCCTGATAACCAGAATAAAGCAGCATTCGAAACAATGTTTAAACGGGCTATATCTACTGACCGATCCAAGTAATTACTGATTACCTGAGGCAGAGTGCTAACGTCCCTGGCGGCCCATCTGGGTTCAACGTTCAACACTAATTGCCAGTACATTGTACTTTTTAAGTAAATCAGCGACTGCGGAATAGCGTCTTCAAAAATCTAGGAAAAAATATCGTTTTATTTTCTTCCGGCTCGGTCGGCAGCAGTCATGGTCAAATACCCGAAATAAGGAGATATTATTGACATTGGACATTTGCTTATTGTCGTGTTACAAACTTGATGCACTTATAATTTTTGCTGCAATTAACTCCTCCATTTCTGTTGCGCCTTATGTAAAACACAGTTTTGGCGTACTTCATCAAGTTCTGAGGTTGTTTTCGACAGTTTTCAGAATTGGCGTAGTGTAGTGGTCGATAGAGGTCATGATATCCACAAGTTTGTTTCAGATATTCATTGAAAGGTTAAGAAAAATTCGCGCGAACACAGGACAATTCTATTTCCTCTCCTTGTCTCTACTGCAGATTTTGTCTTCATATACAGAAGTGTATATTGCATTTTTGGAAGTGGTCCCTCAACAAATTTGCATTGCTTTGACTTTCCCATTTGCTGTGGACATTGAGATAATGTTTCAAAAGCACATAAAATATCCCAAACTTTTCTACGCTTTATTCTCGTTGCACTGCTCACAGGTCAAATTTATTCAATTGATTGTGCAATTCTAGACTTGTTAACAGGAAGGCTTTACTAAAACATAAATTTCCCAGCTCATAATATTTCAAAATTCCTAATTAGGGTCAAAACGTGTGAAGTTTTATGTACGTTTTTGAGGGGCTTTTGAAAGTTTTGCCCTCAGACAAATTGGGCTTGCAATTCAATTCCAGTAAGCTACACAAAATGGTGGTCGACATATCAGCCGGTTTGAACAAGATGCCGTCAATGCATTTGTCTACTGCCAGCTTTGTAATTTCAACGCCAACAAGGAAAATTCCTCTTTATCAAGAACAGGGGTGCAAGTGAGCCAGAACAGGCCGGTACGCCAAACCATGCCAGCAAAAAGCTGTCGAGGTGCGAAAGTGGTTATGAAAAATTTATTACTGCTTTTACCTCTAACAAATCCGGTATTGCATAAGGGCATAAAGACAAGATACGTAAATACTCATGCATCTAGTTTTCTGCATCTGCCAGTGTCTTGACCTGTGAAACATCAGCAGGACAGCACAATGCAGTTTTGTATAAAAATTGAGAAATGAATTCGCACAGGCTGCAAGTGCTTTAGATACTTCTAAAACTGATATGGTTTTGGAAGCCATGACCTAGATCGCCAGCTTGATGTCAATTCCACTTTATTTGGTTACCTACCTATACAAGTAGAAGTCGTTTGCGGAAAGTAGTTAAGGATGTTGCACAAATGAAAACCACACATATCGGCTTCAAAGACTATGCACTTATGATTTTGCATAGGAAAGAATAGACTATGCTGTGATTTACACATTCAGATTTTCCATATTTGTTGTAAATTAATTCACTAATAGAAATACGGCGGATATTTGCGCGCTTTTTGCACATTTATCACCACTGGTCCAACCAGCAAACAATTTCAGATGAGTAATTTTACATATTTTGCTGCATAATTCGACACAAAAAATCCAACTACACTAAAAAACTCAAAAAAGGTGTAATTTAAATCTGTTGCTGAGTAGCTCCTTGTAGAGTGAAGCTGTTCAGGGTAATCAAAAGAACCGCGCTGCTTGTGAGAAATTTATTGAAGATGGACCGATGCAAAATCCACAGAGTTTGCAATTCTCAAAATTTTAAAAACTGTAAGAGCAAGCAACACTTTGAACCGTGTATCAGCATCACAAACAATGGTTTCAGCCAGAGGATAATAACACGAAGCCGCAGTTAAAATACGGGGCCGAGGAAAAAGTTGGCACAAACGTAAAAAATACGAGAGTTCAAGCGCGAAACTTCAATGAAACCCTGCTGTGCTGAAATTTGAATAGGAAATTAGAAAAGAAATGAAAAAGGCTGGCGACAGCATTGTAGCACAGCGTTGAAACGACAAGGTGGAAGCCATAAGTATTATATCGGGCATAACCTGCAGTCAACCACAGGCAAGGTACTGCTCGATTGGTTGTTCACGAGTAACCGCGGTTCAATCTGACCGTTGCATAAAGGAACCGGAAGAACATCACGTGATTTCCGACTAAAAAAATTTTCATTTGAACTTGATACGTTCAGTCCTTTTTCGGGAAGATTAGTCTCGGACAAGAAGTGGCACGTAATTTGTTCTTGATTTGATGTGTTTCCGGGTAAAACAACCCTTCGTCTTCCTATTTCTCCACCGCTGAATGAACTGGATCTAAGGGTCGGAAGAAACGTATTTTGGTTTTTGACTCGTTCTTGTTCCAGCATTCCAGTGACATTGGAGCACCCTTGTTGGAGTTGGGCATTGATGGAATTCAGTTTCACTGTCGATTGACTGGGACTAGACGCGTATCCCGGAGCTTCCACGCGTTTTCGTCGCTTCCACGAACGATAACGAGAAACGGTCAGATCTGAGCACGAAAATCTTTTCCCTGCAACAACATTGACGCGGTAAATCTTGTCCTTCAGCAGCAGCTGGACGATTTTAATTTGGTAAAAGCTAATTTCCAAACCAATGCGCTGGAAAGTAAACAAGAGGAAAAATGCCTTAATGCAGTGAAGATTTGGACGATTTCGTCACTTTTCTTTATGTACAGAACTTACAAAGCGGAGGATAGACAGTACTATGAGCCTCAGCTTTGCTTTAAGTCATGTTTTATCCGTGGCTCCGATGCTGAGCCAAACTACTGAAATTAATCCAATTTATTATTCCTTAATGCTTTCGTCCTGAACTCATAAATTTTGTATTTAAATTTTTAGCCTGTCGGAGCTGAAGTTGTGCTTCTACTGCCATAAACGTAATAAATTCTTAGTGCCGAACAATTCACTTTTGTATACTGTCCTCGCCACGAAAAGTTAGCACTCCATTCTCCTCACAGGTATCAGGTATTCTGGTTGTTTGCCGAGCATTGAGATATTTCAATCACCAAGCTATCCATGCGACTCCGACAGTCAAAAACCTTGACAGAGTGGATGCATGTCAAAAAATTCAAAAAATGACAAGCCTTGTTAAGTGACCCACGCTCGAGTGGGCATGAATGAATTGACAAGCGCTCATTTGCAACTGCTTCAAAGCGAACATGAAACCTTCCGCGATCTTTTCAAAATTTCGTGACAACAACTATCTCCATTCGAATATGCTAAAACTGAAACAGCCGCATGTACTTAACATTCATAAGCCAATGGTACCGTAGTCGAAGTGCCTGATTCAACGCAAGAGGATACAGAAAGAGAGGGAGATGTTGGCCTAACGCAAATGGAGATTTTTATTAGCAACGGAAATTCTATTACAAAAATGAAGAAGATTAAACGATGTCATTCCTCCTGAATGAAGGGCAAAGTTGACATTTTCTATTGGCACAAAAACAATATGACATATTGCAAACTGATTGATTTTTGTAGCTCATTTGTTTGGTGGATAATATGATCCTCCTCCGCAAAAGAGTTGTAAGTAAGAAAAACTATACATTCCTTCTGGGAAGAATGACTGAGCAAAAACATGTGTAGGAAAGTCTTTTGCTTGTAAGCATGTGCCCATCTTACTCAAAAAGCAATTCACAGTGAAAAAAACAACAATTGAACGAAACAACGAATTTCAAACTAAGCCGCAAACAATCATGTGTGAGAACGTAGCACACTGTTTGACTAACAAACGCAGGGAAGACTTACTGCTGTTTTCTGAAGGACTTTCAATGCTATTTGAAAACTTGAACATGGTAGGATCCAGTGAGTTTCGTCTGTTTTGTGGCAAAAATGATGAACCCGTTGTTGCGCTATGCTGTGCAGGCTGACAATCTGACAACCTTCGGAAAAGGATTCGATCCTCTGTTTCCAAACAACGCGAACCGTTACCCAGACTCCTGCGCGCAGAATCAGCGCTGCTGGGTAAGTTTGAAGAATCAGTAGGCGAGAACTTCGATGGCTCAAGCAGAGGTGGGCATAACTTGCCCGTGATCTTTGACGAGTCGCAAGGATCTTGCTTGATTTTAAGAGAGTCTGAACGTTGAGGCAAACGAATGTCGGACTGGTTATGATTATTTTCACTTCCACAGTTTCGTTCATCGGACTTCGGTTTGTTGCTGTCATTTGAAGTAGGAGAAAGCTCCCTAGGCGGAGACGCCTGCAAAGTAAAAAATGTCAATTTCCGCTAGCGGCACCACTGGACCACTGAAAGGTTGGAAAAGCCTGTCTTAACAGGTAAACACGTCTTTGTATGTGTATTTCATTGCATTATCTGATTTTCTTTTTCACCTGCCCTGTTTCTTGAATGTCGTTACGCCTGTTCCTTTTTGTTCACACTTAGGATACTGGATTCATCAATCGATGTACTCAGTCGATGTATCCGAAAAAACTGGAGTACATCAATTGATGATTTGGGTCACAATTGTCACCACTCTAGACGTTGACAGCAATCCGGATTTAAGGCATTTAAACTTTCGTTGCAACTGTGGTGACGCGGAGACCTGCTAACTTTCTCACTATGGAAGTTGCGTCATGTCAAGCCGAAATAAAATTTTATCCTGTTAATACGCAAGTGTTCTGTGATAAAACCAATGCGTTTATTTTATAGTATGTCTACCGAAATTTTACAACCGCCTGAGATATATGCATACAACTACCTAAAATTCAACATAGCCAAAGTTATCTTCACGCAAACACTGTGAAAAAGCTTTAACAAGACACCCTAACCTTTCTTTCATGAAAGATCACTTACAGAGACGAAAGCTTTATCTTTCTGACATTGCTCACCCAAAACATACTTTGTTTGAAGCACCAACAATAAAAACTTGGAAAAGTGGAGAAAACGTTTCGCGTGCACAAATCCTGTGTATTTATTTTGAAGCAACCGCGCGTTTCATGACATTGGCTTCGCTGCACTTCCACTGCGTCGTGTTTCATTCACATTATGTTGACGCAAACGCACAGGTTGCTTGTCACCGCCTTCTTGCCAATTCTTCGGTTTGGATTTTATATTTTTATCTCGTCTAAATAAAATTTATGTAATGAAGGCATAATGACTATTTTTTCGTGTGGAAATGCAACGAGCGGGTGATGATCAGATAAAACGTTTCTGATCAGTTGAAATAATTTTTTTTAATCAAAGAAGTTTTCTGAAAAGTACTTTCCATTAGGGTGATGCGGTCTTTTGCAATGATTTTTTCACCAGCATTACAACGTGCCATGGACGAGTTTTCAGAGCATCGTTTCAAAAATATCTTCCCTGCTCTAGTTTCACATTAATTTCCTGTTTACGATAGCAGGTTTTGAGTCCATCACAAAATCATTTCTCACGCAAATATAAATTGTTGCAACAAAATCACTACTGGCAAGCGGTAAAAATTAGTAAAAAATAATTTGAATGACAACTACCGATGGGACTTTGAAGATAATCGCACTAATAAAAATATCTTCCAAGGGCGTTGTCAGGCTTGTCCATGGGAATAAAATTTGCCCCGTGGGATGGGTCAGTAAATTTGAAACATGTCCCACTGCGACGGTATCCATGCTAGCATCTAAATCTACCTAACAAAATGTGATGTTTTTGTCGTTCACCTGCTTCTTATAGCAAATGACATTTTAAGTTTTTTACAGTTTTTTACAACTTTCTGGTGTGGAATCTGCAAACAACCCAACCCAGAATTTGATAAGATACAGAGGGTAGTCATTAGACATGCAAAAGATATAATGTGCTTCGTACTACTGTATAGTTTCGTGGGAATGCACGAAAGGGGTGGGATAAGGCAGTCAAAAGTTTCCACGGGATAAGGAATAAAGAAGTGTCCCTTGCTGGACATGCCTGGGCACTGTATTTCACCCAGTTACGGCTCTCATGACTGTGGTAAAATAAGCAGCTTCTTCACTTCAAGAGTCCAAAACTAATTCGTTGATTGAAGCTAATTACAGAAAATTCAGTAATGCAGAAATCGTAATTGAAAATCTATTTTTTCAAAATGTTATGCATAAGACAATGAAAAGATGGTGAAAACTAAACGAGTGGAACTTCTTGAAGTGGCACATGTTTAAACATGCTCAAATTCACAACAGTTAGTCCCCGCAAAGCTGACGCAGCCGAATCTATCAGCAAATTATTTTAATAGGAAATCGATTTCAATTACCCTTACGCATCCTCACGTCAGTTCTTACTCAAACAGTAATTCACCGTGTGCTTTATCTTTGACTCGCGGTGGCGCTGCGTTCGTTGCAACGATTCGCTCGATGGCTTTCCCGACGCGAAGTCGTCAGTGCAGTCGCTGTCGTCAGCTAGAGACGCCGCCTGGGATTTGGACGAGCGACGGGCGCTTGTTCTTCTTGGCCTGCTACACGTCGACACGTGCGACCTGAGACAAGATCGTGGTAAAATGAATCTTGCTTCTGTAGGTGTTACTGTAGTTCTTTTCAGCCTTACTAAACGCGAGGACAGGAAGGGCGATTCCCTAGAGCAGGGGTTCCCAACCTGGGGTACATGTACCCCCAGGGGTACATTTGACTATCTGAAGGGGTACATTTATGTTTAGCAATAGATGATAAAAATATACATTTACATATTTATGCATATCAGTTAAGATGATTATCAAAAGTCATTATATGCTTATTGTTAAATATATCTATGAATAATCGTGATAAAAAATTTTGTCCTAAGAAATTTTAGGGGTACATGCTCATCTGTCGAAATTCTGAAGGGGTACATGCTCATCTGTCGGAATGCTGAAGTGTTACATGGTAAGAGAGGGGTTGGGAACCCCTGCCCTAGAGAAACCAAGTGAAAGACGGGCAAAATTTTGAGAACATGGGAAAAAATTAGGAAAAGAAATGGACAAAACTTTGTTGAAGCAACTATTTAATGTTTTGGAATTTGGGCAAGAGTTTCTGAACACTGGCCACAGCTTATGATTATTTTCAGGCGTTTGGTCATTTTCGCGAAAAAGTGGAAAAAACAGCATGAATATGGTGCGATGATTTATCCTAAGTAAAGCAAATGCGTTCCTATGCGCTTGCAGCCACCCGAAAAGCCAAGCACAGTTATTTACATGAACTTACACCGTTCTATCTCGAATCCAGGGCTGCGCAGCCGGAGCCGGAGCTGGGCATTTTGTCTGGAGCCGGAGCGTAAATTAAATATCAGAAGAAGCCGGAGCTCAAATTAAAAATCAGAAGGCTGGAGCTCAGTTTAAAATAGACCGAAGCTGAAGCTATAGCTTTTTGAGATGAAGTTACGAGTTGAGACATTAGACTGCAAAAATGAATCTGCAACGCTTTGATGTTTCCATGGTTTAATCATCGCTAAGGTTGTGGCATTGTAGTGTTGCAACCACTCCGGTGGCGTTGCGTTGATTGTGTGATTCACCACGAACCGGATGAGCGTGAAGAATAACACCATCATATATGTAGCGCGAGCAAACAATAGTAAGAGAGATTACGAGCATGATCTCTATTGTTGCTTGCTGCCACGGTGCGAAGCTTTGTGCACATGCCGCTCGGGATTTCCGATCGCAACAGTAGCTAGCAAGGCTGGTGTTACTTGTTGAACAATGGTTCTCAAACACTCTAAAAGCCGCATGCAGCTCCCAAGCATCCTTTGTGCGGCTCTTAGCAATCCTTCAGTGACGCTTCTAACATTTTGTGTAACAGACTTCGTTACTGCAATAAAAACGTGTCAATTAACTTGTGTTAAATTTTTTAGAGCGGCTCTTTAACAAAATTATAGGTCTGGATTTGGCTCTCTTCAGCGAAATGGTTGAGAACCACTGTTGTAGAAGTAAAAAAAATGTTAACTGGCACAACATCTCAGTTTCTAGTCACAGTGATCAAATCTGGTTTGTAGTAGTGTAGCAATCTAAAAAGAATTGAGCTATATTGAGTAGGTATATAATCTAATATCCATAGCTTTTGTACCTGTGTAATCATGCTGTTAGCAGCGAGTATAATTGAGATATGATACCACTGTAGATTTTTAGCGTGAAATGCACAGCAGGCCATTGTAGAGTAAGAATTTTTATTAGAAACTATTAGGCTTACTAGCAAGGTTTACTTGATTGGCAAATTTCACTGGAAAACATTACGTTTACTAGCAGCAGCATAATATGAAAGTTATAACTAATTGGTAGCTACCTAGCATTGTTTTGCATAGCAGTGCATTTTCAGGAGAGTATAAAAAAACAATGCAAACAAATGAAATGCGGACCGTTCTTGAAGTTTGGAAACAAATTTTATGTTTTCAGCATGGTAACCAGTCTTATTTTCTCGTAAGCTTTGCAGGTTAAATTGTGCTTTACTCTGTGGTTTATCACTGCTTATTATGAGCGCAAAAGATAAGAAACCAGACGTTTTCAGCTATTTTTTAAAAGTCAACGGTGCTTTTCATGCTAGAAGTCATACTATTTCTTATAACAAAGGGACTTTAGACACATCTTTGCATTTATGTTAATGCAAATGTGTGCGTGTTTGAAAGAACACATGAGAATCGACTGTGTTTTGCGCTCTTCTCAAGGCTTGCCCGGGCAGCGCTGTTAGCTGGAATCGCCAAAATTGCAACAGGCAAAACATGCACAACTGCAAAACACTTGTTCACTTGGGACTGGTCTGTGTTCAAATGCTGGGACACAAATGTAGTTTTCCAAACAGCCATTTTCTGGTCTTAAGAAATAACAAAAGGTCCTCAGGCATTGACGGCAAAACCAGCGACTGCCTTTCCAGAAGTTGCTTATATTACCGTTGCTTTGAGCTAGTAACTTTTATCTGAATCGTCTGAACCTGTGATTGTTTTTTAGTTGATTTCCTCATGATAAGAGCGCTGCTGGTGAAAAATTACCAGATTAAATTACTCAAAAAAGTTTGGTATATTCCTTTAGTTTTGTGTACTTGTTATAAGTCATTTTCCATTCAACATGGTGCACACCAAGATAATTGAAAATATTAATGTGTGAAAACGTACAGAAGCCGGAGCTGGAGCTGGAGCCTTGAAAAAAGAGAGCTACGGATCCGGAGCCACATTCATGAAAACCAAGAGCTCCGGAGCTGGAGTTGGAGCCATGTTCATGAAAAGAAGAAGTGCCATTTTTAGGACGCCTCCCCAGCCCCGCGCGAATCGGCAAAATAACATCAGCGCCCGTGATGATGGGTTAGTGAGGGTAGTGAAAAAACGGATCAAAACGTTTGAGCATGGATAAATACACCGATGATGAACCTTGAGACTGGCCTGGTACCAACTGTTTTGTGCAAAAGCACTAACAACAAAAATCCGAGAAGCGAGATTCGCACCAACGCGCTTTTCCCGAGAGTTCCAAACATTTCGGACTACCGTGGACCAAAGCACGTGAGCACATGTTGTACTGGAGGTAGAAAATGCATTTAGCGTATTGCACGAACAAATCGTTCGAAAAATGCAAATGTTACACTTGATTGTTGCTGCGTCTCGGTCTGTTTTGGGCAGTTATCATGATTTGTGCTTTGAACCTGGCTATTTTGATGCAAAACGTGAAATTGCTTATAACCAACACAAAAACATTTAAGTCAGTGATGCAACTCAAAGGCACAGTTACCTCAGAAGTTCAATCGCGACGTCCAACTTCATTTCAACGGCACGAACGTCTCTCTCTACAACTCGAAGACGCGAGTTCATGCTTGGAGAGTCTAGACCAGCTGTGGACGAGCGAACGCAGCGAGACCATCGGTAAGTGGAGCCCCCGGATATGGAAGCAGGGGCTTCCGAGCTAAGGCCAAGTATCATGTCCACTCTGCGTGTATTTAACTGAATGTTTGGTTTTGGCCAACTTGAAAATGTACAGTCCACATTCAACTCTAGACATTGTAGTTGAGGTTTATGAGCCCTTGTTTCAAAAACACTTCTTCAAAGAAATAGGAACATTTCTTACTTGGATTCAAACGTTTCCTTTCAGACGGTAAAAATGGCCAGGCATGCTAAACGTTTTAGAAAAACACCTTGCAATATCTATTGTACGTTTTTGTTTTCCAACAAAGCGAATTACAGAAACACTCCAAAAATTAGACAGAACATTCTATTTTAGATGATTGTCCAACTTGCAATACTTTCGTTTTTTAAAGAACTTTATTCCAGCAACCCAAAACCTTCGGGCAAATTGTTTTACACGGGTCAGTTTGGTTTGAATTATCACCAGAGATAAAGTGGACATTCTCTGTACGTTCTTTCGGCGTTACAAGCAACAATCAACGCAAAAATTCCTGTGAAGACAATCTTATAAGTTGGTAAATTTCAACGAGAGTAACCAAGTGCTAAAAATTCTATACATGCCGCAAAAGACATCACGATCTTCCTCTTTGCCGGACCACGTTTTCTGGAAGATTAGCTAAAGGGAAAGTATACAGCGCAAGGCCGCAAGCAACGTTACCTCGCTTGCAAGAGTTTGACGCGTGCGAGCATGTCCACGTGTCCGGAAGAATATTGCTCCATGACGTCTTTAACATCGTAGGGTCGAAGCGCTTCTTTGAATTTTTTGCGCGCCACGAAGAACTTCATCATCCTGAACCGCAAGAAAGCAGTCGCATAAAACTATGGTCAGCATAAAGCTCGATCTTAAAGCCTTCTTTTAAAAAAGCATCGAGTTCGGGGCTGCTTTACCGTGGACTCAAACAGCAAGCATCGAGCAAATTTTTCCTTAAGTATTCTGTCTCGAAAAAAAAGGACCACCAACCGTATTCCGCGAATAGCATTCTTGTGTCTCTCAGTTAAAGTTGTCAAGCCGGAGCTGCTTGCACCTGTGTTACTAGACAAAGATTCATCCGAGTCATCTTCGTTTCCAGTGGCTGCGTTGAACGAAGAGCTAATTTCATCAGGCACAAAGAAACAAATTTTAATACAAAGTCAGTTTAATTTTGGGTCATTGATAAAACTCATCAATTTATTTCCATCCATGCTCCTTTTTACGTGAAACGTAGTTTTTAGTAACAATTGGATCGCAGAAACAAAGGTAAATTAAACTTCCATACAATGACAATTTTATTAAAAAACAAAAAAGTCATACTTTGTTGTTCAAAAGTAAAAAGCAGAGCTACAGCTTTAATTGCCATGTATTAAATAATCCTTTCATTGACTTTTTTCACTGCGTGGAAATGCTTTGTTAAATCGTCTCCAGGTTGTCATTCGAGAAAGGTAACAAAATAAAGAGCTCTTCTACACTTTATTTAAGACAAGTACTCAAAATCCGCACAGAACAAGGTTGCGGAAAACTATGGGTCATTTGTTTTTTGCACACACACACCTGTGTCGCAGATGGAGGAAGTCTTTTCCGACAATCTCTCCTTCGTTCGTGGAACCCTTAGGGAATTCGTGCGATGCAGTCTGTCACTGATGCGCTCCGAAAGACTCTGCGACTTCACCATCTGATTTTTCGAAACATAAGCAGAGTTTTATTTCTTGAATTTATCACTGGCATGCCGGTTAGATCGCCGGCGAGGTGCTACTAGGAAGTATTTTCTTGTGTGCTTTCATCACCTTTACGCATAGTCGTGCGTTGCTATCAAAACCTTTCAAAATCATGACTAAGAAACTGACAACAGTGCATAGGTAGACTCCTTTTTCTTACGTACATGAAGATACAGCAACTGTAAGCCGCAGTATAAATCTAAATCACACAAAACCATTTTGACCTCGTTTCGACAATGGCGTGCAGGGATGCTGCGGTTATAAGTACTTCACCTCGCAAAAATCAGTCTCGGGTATAATATATTAAACTCTACAGCTGTTGGTGAAGGCTAAATAGAAAAATTGCTAATAATGTAACTGCTTACCATAAGTCTGTCTCTTACGTTTTCTGTTTAAAACCTATGATGTGAAATTACAAAATTCTCCAGACCAGAGAGAAACCAGACTCTTGGAAATTATTTCATGCAGATGTCATGAAAACGTGAACAAGCTTTGATTTACTAATATTTTTAAGACTTGCGTGGCTCTCAACACTTCACCACGTGAAAATTACTCAAGTTCATCTCGCTTCTGATTAGTAGGTTGTAATTACTCAGCGTGATATTCAGTTTGCCAATATCAAAATGTGGTCTTTAATTATCATCGCGGACAGTTACGCGATTCGTTACGGCGTTCGTTAAGGCTGAAGTTGACAACCAGCGCCCAAGTAGCCCAAGTATCGCGCCTCAACGCATATTTCACGACGCTACGCGATGTGATTCAATTGTAGAATTATCTTTCTCCGCGACGCATTCGACGGCAAGTAAGCAAGCGGGATCACGCGACAGATGCGGTTGCGTTCCTTACCTCCGATTTGTAAGGCGGTATGCATGAAG
>JGI24022J15233_10003502_pt1 | contig 15600 bp, 12 predicted proteins | sample Ectturendosymbi2_FD_15233 | JGI IMG/M metagenome (IMG submission 15233)
AGGGGGGGCGAATATTTTTTAAGGGGGGCTTCGCCCCCTCTGGTTACGGGCCTGGGCGGAAGTAAGGTATATTTATGTAAGCGTTGTTTATCTGAAAAAAACTTAAGAGCAGCTTTGCATAAGGCACACCATATGCTACTTGCTCACAACAACAAGCAAACGAACTACACAAATGTAGACTCACTTTTTGCACTGACAGACGGATGTTTTTGCAGGAACACATTTTCCGTTCCACATGTCGTTGCAACAAGGTTTGCCGTCGTTCGTGTTGCACCAGGATCCAACCCTAGGCCATGAACTGCCTGACGGTCGAGGAAGTAAGCTGAAAACAAAAAGAACTCAGTAGTTCGCAAAGGAATATATCGCGCAACTTCTTTGCTCTTTTATAAACTTCAAGCTTTGCAACAAAGTTTGAATTTTGATACGGTGGTCTCTGGCAACTTTGGTAACGAAGTTATATAAATGCAGCTATGTCCAACCGAAATATCATACTGAGCCAAAAACTTTGTTACAACCTTGACCACGGCCGCACATTAAATGACTTACTTTGATCTTAGCAAACTAAATTCAGTTAAACTAATGCACTTAAAGCGTTCGATCCCAACTTCAGTGGTAACGACTGTAAGGCACCTTTAACCACTTCGTAAATGTAATTTCATGGGCAATGTTAGTGCGAATGAACAAGGGTAGAAATCATAAAACTTGTAAAAATTTTTGAACCAAGTTGTCAGTGCACATATAAATCTCCCAACACGCAGTAAAGAAGTGGCAAAATGGTACTGAGGGCTACCTGCATGAAAAATGTTAAATTTAAGTTTGTCAAAATAAGGACATCTTTTTAGAATGTAGGCTACTAATACCACGGCGAAAACCTACACTGGGCAACACAAAACCGACTGGGTCGCATGCGGTCGGCGAGCCGCTGCTTGGACATAGCTGTATTCATGGATTCTTCGTTTGCGAGAAAATAGGAAAAGTAAATACAGTTTAAAATAAAAATAGAATGGAAAACATTTTAAATTCGATTTATAGCACTGGTAGTCAATTTCGTATGTCAACTCATTACGGTATCAGTGTTCTTCTTGCTACACGTGAAAATATACAAAGGATTGAAAGATAGAACGCAAGATAAACGTCGAATGTCTTTAAAAGTTTTGAAGGAACTTAGGAAATTCATCAAATGAATATACGTTTATACAGTTTTTCTGAAGGTATTTTAGGGACCCGATTCGGGTCCCTACAATTGTAAATCGGGTCCCTAAAATCATAGAAAATTATCATCGGATCCCTAGAACCAGAGAAAATCGGGTCCCTAGAATCAGAGAAATCGGGTCCCTAAAGATCCATATCGGGTACCCAACATTTTCCTTAAAAAACCCTGCGTCTATATATCTTTCTAAAGATGAACTTTGTTTTCTCGAAGCAAAACACTACTGTTGCAACCTCTCGGTTGGCGTTGCGTTAAATGTGTGATTCACCACGAACGGGATGTACGCGAAGAACAACACCGATATACACGTGGCGCGAACAAGCAATAATAGAGATATCCCGATGGAGTGATCTTGATGAGTAACCTATTACAATGCTTGTGAAGCAAGCATCTAATAATGCTCGTGAAGTTAGTGAACAGATGACGGTACTTGCTAATGGTGACGACAAGAGTGATCTCGTCGGGTGATCTCTATTGTTGCTTGCTGCCGCACTGTGAAGCTTTGCGCACTTGCCGCTCGGGCTTTCCGATCGCAGCACTACGAAAGAAATAATAAATCCCAACGAAAAACTTCACATTTTATTGTCTTCTCTAAAAAGGATGAAACAGAGCAAGCGAACCGTAAATATAAGAAAATGCGCATGAAAAGACGGTCAGAAGCAGCACAGCAAAAATCACAAAAGCTTATTTTCATTCACCAGCAAATGCATCTGGGGCGACATCCACCAAATGCGAACTATCACTCACTTCTGATAACCACACTTTCCATCATTTCGCCATAACTTTTCCAGTATCCCGCGCTTTTGCCAGTAACGTAACAACAGGTCGTCATAATAGGCTGTTTGTCCGGGTGCTGTCACCACCCACCGACCGTTGGTCAAGTTGCCTAAAATATTATCACATAGTGATGAAGGACGTCCGTGAACGTGCTTGAGGTTTGTTGAAAAAGACGCATTTGTTTCGTGGGTCTCGCGGCAAACAATCACATGAGGCACATCAAGGTCAAGCATCATCCAATACATGTACGTTGAGATTGCGGCAAGGCTAATAAACAGAAACAATTTCCTCTTCCGAGAACGCATGACGTATGTGGAAGATTTATTTAGCTTTAACATATTCAGAAACATAGTGCCAACTGTAAGCAAAAGAAATAAGCAGTTCTGCTCAGTGGCGTGGGCATGCTGACAATTAGTCGTCCGGCTTAACGCAATTACCACAACATACTAAAACAAAACCCTTCACCAGAGATGATCACTATCCGGTTTACCGGTTGGATATCCGGCAGGATAGTGAGCTTGCAACCGGATACGGATCTCCAAAAACTACTTTCATACGGGAACCGGATACGGATCCGGATATCCGAAACGCTTTTGTCGATATTTCGAGGATTCAGATTTTTGGAAAAAGTTGCACATTGCGCAATCATTGATTTATTTTAGTATCATCAGAAACACCTTGCCTTCTGTGCCACGACTTCAAGTATGTCTATCGTGTAGTCCCATCCCCCTCTGCTAATTAGACACACCAAATTTGTTAGCTGAGCATGAATCTTTACCTGGTGTGGCTAGAGAGGGCTTTTTCAGGGTACATTAAGAACATTTTTTGCTGCGCAGGGTTGCCAATTTGGATTTTTTGAAGCCAGATTTTGAAATTCTGGCTTTTTTGAACACCTTTGGTCTTTTTTGGAAATAAAAAAAGCCAGACTAAATGTGGTTTCTTCTGGCTTTTTTCAGTGAGAAAGGCTTGGCTCTGGAAAAACATGGTCTGAGCTGCACATTCATTACAAATCTCTTTTGAAAAGAGTCTATAACCATGCAGGTTGCACAAAATATTGAAATTATGTTACTGTTGTTCCGAAATTGATCGATGTTATTGATAAGAAACAAACGTACCACAATGTAATTACGAGGAAAAAAATATATCTTAAGAGTGGAACTGTATTACATCAATGTTTCTGACGAGTTTTAATGTCTGTTTTGTGTTTGGTTATGCATATTTTATGTTTATTTGCCTTAAAACCGCTATCTGATTTTTTCTGGCTTTTTTTGGGACAAGGTCCGGATTTTTTGATGAATACAGCTTGGCAACCCTGTTGTAGCAACAATCACAAGTGTTGCTGTATACTTGGACTAAGGTTAGCTAGCGCAGGCCTGCTGTGATCTGTAGTCTAAACTAGCTAGATCACTCTTGATCTTTTAATGTGGTCTGCAGTCTACACCAGTCCTTGCAGTCTTCACCCCTATTCTACGTGAAACTGCATTGACTGGTTGTTGGATGATACCAGGCCAGTTAACTTTTTTATTTCTTTAAACATGATATGCAAAATTGTTGTTTTGTGACACTGACTTATCAGACTCAATTTTTAACTTTTCCAGTATCCCGCGCTTTTGCCAGTAACGTAACAACAGGTCGTCATAATACGCTGTTTGTCCGGGTGCTGTCACCACCCACCGACCGTTGGTCAAATTGCCTAAAATATTATCACATGGTGATGAAGGATGTTGGTGAACATGCTTGAGGTTTGTTGAAAAAGACGCATTTGTTTCGTGGGTCTCGTGACAAACAATCACATGATGCTCATCAAGGTCAAGGATCTTCCAATACATGTAGGTTGGGACTGCAGCTAGACTAATAAACAGAAACAAATGTTTAATCCCAAAACGCGTGACACATGTGGAAGATTTGTTTAGCTTTAACATTTTCTGAAACAAAGTACAAACTGCAAACAAAAGAAGTAAGGAGTTGGTGCGTAATACCGTCCCCATGCGGATGCAGCGAGAAACGAATGAACAGTGAACACTCTCCGCAGTTGTCAGTTTCCATGAAAGAAACATGTTCTACGCTCCGTGGAACGTTTCCGTTTGTTTCCAAAAACATTGTTTGGTTATCGGAATATGCTAGTGCTGTTATTCATTAGCTTCGTATTGATCTGTTCATAAATTCTTCAGGACTTTGACTCATGTGAAAAGATGTTGCGGATTTGTGCTGCGTTTTGAGTTTTGTACAGACTCTGCACTCTGAAGTCAGGTATAATAAAGCGACAGAGAGGGAGAGACAGAAAAAGTGATAATGACACAGGGAGAACGCAATAAAACAAGAGAGAAAGATAAGAAGCTGTTTCAATTCTGATATAAAGATCTCAGGAACCGCCCAACTCTGCAAATCTGCAGCCAAAATGTGATGCAGTATTGGACATTGATCTTGATGATTGTCGATACTTGCCATACGCACGTTGTTAAAAGCATTTTTGCTTTTTTTTAGCATGAAAACATGGCATGCTTCCACTGGCACGACAACTGAAACTCATCGATGTTTTCGAAGCAGTTGGCAGTTGTCACAACATCTCCCCGCAGTGATGGAAACACGAGCAAAAACATTTCGATGAAATTAGAATTGAAACTTTCAAATCGCTAGAGAGACTGCTACTAATTTCGTTTTGCTTTTGCCTTGTATCGAGCATTCACCGAAACATTTCCTTATTTTGGGGCCTTTGCCTGCTCTATGATCGGAAATCTTATCGCAAAATCTTTGTAATGGTCGTGCCTCATCAGCACCACGTTGGGAAAAGCATTACAAAACCTTCTTAAAATATCAGCTCAAGGGTGAAGGGAGTTATCCTGTAACAAGTAAGTTAGGGAATAACGCCGTTAAGTTGGCTCAGTTCAACAGAACTGTTTGCTTTATAATTTGTAAACAAGATGTCAACACACTCAACCTTGTATTCCTCACGGCCTCAAGGTGTGAATCGATTGGTTTTCTTTTTCTATGTGTGTACCGACTTTAAATCGTCATGTTGTCATATTCTTAGGCACACGAAATGTGGAAGTGCTGAATAGCCTTATAACGATAATCACGGCAAAAGAAAACGACATGAATGACATCACGATTTAGCGCCGCTGCACACGGCGCTTCCAGCGATATACATTAAGGCAGTTCTATAAAGACACAAGACACATTGTTGAGTCTAAACTGCAATGTTGCGTTCGTCTTTTCTTGTTCGCCACAAACTTCTCGGAAAGCCTTAACGTCGTTCTGAATGACATGATAAGCGATGAGGTTATTGCACTTTCTATATGCAACCGGCATTATGATGAGGTTTACGGCTGGTTACACAGATATCTATCGAATGGTGCTGCAAAATTGCTTTGAAGCAACGTTTCGGTCTCATAACTTGTTTATTCATTTCTTATTTGCCTCAACTTTCGTGTATAACAATTCATCCCTCGAAGAAACGTCTGACACAGCCTGAGTAAAACATGGAATACCCCATCTTGTGTTGAGTATCTGATGTTTCTCTTCCCTTGTCCTGACTTACACAGCTTACCTACTTTCAGTCTTTGCTGCGTACGCTCGGCAACGCAGAACTACGCACATATCCATTATTGCTTGTCTGCCTACGTGTATTTAAAATTGTTCCCAAAGCGCCAACGGAACGATTCATAGATCTGACCCTGCTTCAACGTCGTTCAAAAACAACATAAAACAAGTAACCAAAACGCCAAATACGTGTCGGCGTCGGTCGAATCAGACGTTCTAGCTTCTCTAGAAAGCGGCAAAAGCCTGGATCACGTGGTGATGGCGAGGCAAAGGAACAAAAGGGAACGCTTCAAAACAAAAGAATTCTGACAACGCCCTGTATAGAATGTCTGACTCTGAAAAGCAATAGAAAGTCTGTCTCTACCAATGTCTGACAGGTCAGCACGTTGTCTGGCTGAATTAGATAAGCCACCTTAACGGTTTATTTGAAATAAAAGTCTTCAGCATCGCTGGCGCAATGCACATGTTGGCCATTCAGTTCCAACGTTATGGATGTCACCTCTACAGCGAAGGTTACTTCACGCATATGCAGTGCCTGCATTTTCTTCTTTCCTGTTTTCCGGTGCTTCAGAAAGAAAACAAGAACTGGGATGATTTGGTTTCTGGAAAGGACACAATGTATCGATGATGGCGCGAAGTTTGAAGGAAAGCACGAGCCGCAAAGACAGCGCAAATATGCAGATCCACAAAAATTGCCTGCTGGTATGTTGCTGGTTGCGTTTTTTTGAAAACACAGAGATTCTGTGAAATGTGATACCAACAACGGGCAGTTCTTTCTTGAAAACATGGCCGTCGCTGTATTCCTCAGAATGTATACATCAAATTTAGAAGTGTGAACGCAATCGCAAGATGGTCAAAAACCAGAATTTTTTTGTAAATTAGAAAAAAATGTAACCAAAAATACACATTAACATATCAACAGAATTGAGCGACAAAATTTTCAAGTAGGATATTTTCCGACAAGCATTGCAAAGGTGCCAGCCTCAGTTGTGTGCTGTGGGGGGACTAGCACTCGGAATATTTGAACGCATGTTCAAATTCCGCGCATCAACAGGGCTGCAGCCTCTTATTTCCTGCAGCATGTGCTACGGGATGGAAAATGATCAGCGCAAACACTTATCAGAATTCAACAGCAAACTTCAATAAAGATTGATCGTCGAGTACGTTTTCTGAGGAACAACAGAAACAAACTAAGCATTCTACCAAGCATAGTTGAACTGTACCAACAGACATCACTCTAAGTTATCTGAGCGTGCGACAAACGATTATTACAGTAATCAGAGAAGCACACCACTGCGGTTATTTGCAGTTACGGAAACACGAGCTCAAAACCACGACAACTAATTGTACTACAACTTCAATGCCGATTGACGAACTCTAACTGTGCTCTAATCCTCCAACAGCAAATAATAAAGTGTACGCACCAAAACACTATCGATTCGACAGCTCAGATTTTTCGGTCACAAAGCTCGTTGTCTCGCATGGCAGAAGTAGGGCTAAAGGCTTTCAACAGCTGCAAATGACGCAGACTGGCAAGTCAGTAGACAGAGTGTGCGATTTATGACGTGACCTGGGCGAATAGAAACGAGGACATGTGCAATCCTGTGGTGTCACAGATCTGGGATCTTGGATGATTTTCTGGGTTTTTCTTCAGAAATCTGGGATTATTAAGGTTTGTTTGCCTAGCCTTGATGTAATACATGGGATGATTGATTAACTTTTTTATTTCTAGCCTCTTTTTTCTTTACATTATTTTGTACAGGTGCCTTCGTCTTTAGCGCAAATTATGAACAAGCAACCGATAGCGCATAAGCTCTAAATTAGTTTCTTCAACGGAGCGAAATCAACCCATATCAAGGGGAAGTTACGCATTACTGCGGCAATTTTGTAACTTATCACTATTGGAGGCATTAAACTCTCCAGATGGATAATTTTCACAAAATAAGTATACTAAAACTTTGAATCGATTCCAAATATAGAAGCAGTAGTTGCAATTTAGGAATAGCATCATTTGATGTACTTTCGGATCCATGTTTCGTGACAAAGGTTATAAAACACATGATATCGAACTGGTAACTTAACAATCAAACTAGCATTGTCTTGTGCAAAGCTTCACTGCGTACTAACTATCCAAGGATAGGGAGAGTCTCAATTGTTGTGAGACAAGCACTGCGCTTCTGACAAAGAATATCAATTTGCAGGTATTTTGCTGAGTCTAACGTTCAAAATAAAATAAAAGAGTGGAGAAACTGCTGCACATGCCTAGTTTGCTAGGATGGTTGAACCAACCCTTGCATAAGCAGCGTCAAAAAAGAGATATTGAGCAATAACATTTGCCGGCCTGCATGCATCAGCACTCGCTGGATTTTGGATCTACCACTTATAATGTGCATTGATTTCTTTTATTATACTTATATTGGATGAAAGCGAGAAACAGTTACAGTAGATAGCCATCAGAATATTCCCAATCAGTCGAACACCATTTTCAAGAGGAAAGTTTCAGCTTCTTTGAAGATACTAAAAATGGCCCCGATATTCATTACTTTGCTACGATTAAACGTCCCACCGACTTTTATGACAATAAGAAAATTAATGAAAATTTGCCATTACAGTAGGTTCAGCCCAATTGTCTTTTGTCGTGAACTGTCACAAATCTTTCACCGGATGTGTTATCATTAGCAAAATTGTCTTGTTGCAAAACCTCATAGTCTTCTATAGAGCAGTGGCAAAACATTGTTTCGTAGGCAAAAAAGTCACGGTCCGTTATCATGAGTTTTGTAATCTTTGTTTTGTAAGGTGAGTCAAACAACCGGGCTTTGTGTGTTCTATTGCAAAAATATTGGACATATGACAATTAACATAGCAATTAATGGCGAGTAAAACTTGTTACAATGAGCCGTAAGTTGTAAGACGTGCTTATCGTTTTTCTCAGTTAGTTTGCCTGTTTACGTATGGTTGTGAATATAGCAGCACTCTGTTCATCTGACTTATGAAAGAGTATAACAGTACAGTAAGCTAGAAAAAGGGTAGCGTTGACCGGCGAGTACGATAAACCATCACTGATCTTGGTAAAATTAAGGAGTCAAAAATCGTTTTCTCTACTTGTTGTTTGCGATGTCCTAAGATGTGATTTTGTTGTAGAGATCACGCCGAAAGTTGGATTGCGTTGAACGTGACTGGGTGAAATGCTTTCGGCCAGGTAACTATAGCACAAGCGAGTCATGCGATTCCACCATCCACAAACGTCTCATCGACATCGAATGGGACGATGAAGCCTGTGCCATGTTTCATTCACACGCATGGTCAGATTTGTGGATCAAGTGCAGTGAGTGTCTTCGGGGACTTTGGCAAAATATGGAGCTATTGTCACTACTTGAATTTCCTACAACGTATGTTGCTGAGTAAGGTTTCAGCCACGTACTGCAAAAGCATGCGTAATAAACACCACAGTCATCTTTGACATTAACATGACCGGGAAAAGGCCATACCACTTAAGCTGACCAACTTGCAACCTATGCTTTGAAAAATCTTCCAGATCATGAACACCAGACATATGGTTCGCAATAGTTGGAACCAGCTGTTGTTTGGAAATGAATAACATTTATTTACAAATGCATTTTCAATGTTTTTTTTCATTTGGTTTGTGCTAACTACATTGCCAATTTATATTTCATTTGAACTAAATTATTTTATAAACAAAAAAATGTTTTCACACAAGGCTAAAACCATAGGTAATGACGATTTTCAAGCAAAGATCTTAATTAATGTGGGGCAATTATACAAGAAAGATTTAAGAGCACTGCTACAAATATTACCTCGGTGCAATGAAGTCAAGTGACAGAGATACTAATGAAATAAGTCCAAAGAAAACAATTAGTTGGAACACACAGTAATTTAAGGTACAGGGTTGAAACTGGAAGATCCAGATCTCAAAGATTGGCTGCATCGTGACAGTGCGAATGAATCGTTTGATTGTTGCAAATGTCGCCAGACCATTCTTAGAAATAAAAACAAGTCCATGTTATTGCGACATAAAGATTCAGACAGACACAAAAGGTCATTTGCAAAGTTGATTCACTCAGGGCCCCGACATGGGGAGGTGCAGTCCCGGGGCGAGTCGAAAAGTGCCGCCACTCCTTAACACTTTTCGCTTCACACCTTTAGACATTGCGACAACTGAAAAGAGTTATCATTAATAATGAGAATTGTAATAAGTGATTGTAACCTTTAATAAAGCAATCATGTAAAAATATTTCTAGCTAGCCACGGTTAACAAAAGTACAGTAGATTTGGATTTATGAGATCCTGGGATTTCGATTTAAAAGGTAGCCTAATCTCAAACGGCTTCTGCTCAACTACTGTACGTTTCAAAACAATTCTGGTTGGAACAACTTAATGCAGCTCTTCCACCAGCTAAAACATCGACATTTTGCTTGTAATAATTCGTTTATAATTATAAAACATCTACTTAACTCTCTCTAAATCACTGCCTACTGTCAACTAATTTTTTTCAGTGTAGGCTAATCTTAACCTCTCTGTGAAAGGAATCCATACCGCACTGTTAGCCGGCCACATCACTCTGCATTATGTCAAGTTCTAGCTAACCTTCAGCATAAAATGACTCAATACTAACTGAAAGTTATCCTGCCTTCTCAAAGTATACCTAAGATGGCTTTTAACTGCAGCGATTGCTGTAGTTCCATTGAAGACAACGGAAAAATGACGCAACAATAAACCCCCAATTTTACAAATGGCCATTGAGCGATGGCAATTCCTGTATTATTATTATTATTAATGGTTTATTTTAAACACAACGGTCCAAATCACGCTAACACAAATTAATTAATTGAGGTAGTAACGTAAGCCACGGGCATGGGCGTCCGCAGAAATTTTTCCAGGGTGGGCAACGTCGACATTTTGTTTATCCTTTTCAGCTTGCTGACGATGCAGTGCAAATGGACGCTCACAAAACGTTTTGCCTCCTTCTACACCATAAAGAAAGAGCCCCATGTTACGGCAGCAGTCACCAAAATGCGTTTTTTGGCGGCAATAGCCAGGAATGAGAGTCGGAAGGATTTTTTCCAGAGGGGGACCAACCAGAGCCGTATCAGCCGCCCTCCGTACCCCCAGCTGAGGGGTACGCTGTCACAGGGGTCCAAATTTCAGTACCGTCGCCACGGAGTGGCTTTTGTGGGTTTAGCGCCCCAAACAAAGCTTCAACCCCCAGATTGAAATATGAAACACTAGAAATCAGTGAACTTTTCATCAATCGTTATTCTATTCCGTAATTTATAGACAGCAGTTCCTGCCGCTGTTACCTAGAATAACATCGCCTGATCATTTATGATACGTTTGTGAGGTAATGGGCCTACACGTATTTGATGCTTGAGCATATAGCGTCATCATATTCATTGCTTGAATTGTTGAACGTGAAGTTAGCCTACATGCCTAGTTGTATACGTCCAGAAGTCAGACTTCCATTTGATCAAAACGTATTTTGTGTGGTTGTTGTTGTGAAAAATGCATTATGCTAGCCCAAGCACTCTTCTCGCATTTTGTACTTCATAGAAGCAAGATACCTTTGGTGCTTACGAACAAAGTTGCACATTTGCGCAGCCTGCTGTTCAGACAGCAAGATGGAATTAAGAGTGTAGTTAGAAGATTTTATTAGGCAATCGATGGTAAACTTGTCCCAACAGAGTGGTACAGTTGGTGGATACGGATGTTAACCATGTTACGTCGACGTAGGCCTTAGTCTATAATTATTAACATTTATATCTTATTTGAGATACAAAATGTCAGTAATATAATCATCAGGAGATTAACAAGCCTAGACATCAGAAAGGTTTATGGATGCGTATTTCGGTCAGGAAAAGCACGGTGTGCATGCAAAATTATTTTCAGCTAATGAACAAAGCCTTCATCGGGACGCTTTGACCGGCCTCAAGATTGTTCCTACGGTAACAGTGTCTTCCTAACTGAACGATAGTCTTGATACTGGTTTCCTGCAAATTTTTCTTAACATTTGCATTTCATTACATCTGCAAATAATCTTCGTTAATTAAATGACAGTGATTCAGACCCAATTCGTTTTCTTAAGCTCGTTCAAAAATTTGTTTGCAAACTATGAGCCTCTTACGAGTATTTGCGGGAAAATATTTGATAATTTTATTATTAATGCGCACGATTTGCAAGTACTGTGCAGTGAATTCAATGTAAATGTTCAGAATGTCTAGCCCCATGCACAAACATGAAGCCCCAAAATGAAGACTTTCTGGCAACGGTTCTGCCGAAAATGTGTCGGCAAGTGAAACTAAAAATAGTGAAATAGGAAAAAATAAAAAATGGGGATATTTTGTTGTGAAGGTCATCGGCCTCGGGATGTACCATAACGTTGAAATACTTGTTTGGAAGCCACTAATAGGGGCCCGTGTATACATTTTGAGGGGATCAAATGTTTGGCCGCTACGGAACTGGCGCCAACCATGGTGAAATTTTATTTTACTCGCCCGAAACTAATAAGAGAACAATCTTTTTAGCTAAACATTTAAATAGGAAAATATAAAATTTCAAACTCCAGGGGATACTTCTCATGCTTCTATCCACGCATTATAAAACTACGTGGCTTACCGCTATCAGCATTTACTGCCTCACAGCATTACCTGCCACGGATGTCTGTGTTCAACAGTCACATGCGGCAAAAGGTCTACTACCGTAACTTGAAGCAAATAAAGGACAACAGCAGAACAATCAGCTCGGAACTTTGGAACTTCCCTTTGCAGGCAAAGGAGCGGACATTAGTGACCTGCAAACTGCATGACACCAGAACAGTGAACCTGGCTGTTGTGCAGTCAGTGCCATACCTGAAAATAAACTGTTGCTGCAAAAATTAAATCAAGTAATCGGATCTAACCTAAAGCCATTGGATTTACTAACATTTTTGGTTCTTAGTTCTAATTTCCAGAAAGGGGCAAATGCCCGTTTTGCCCCCTTCCCCTGCGGACGCCCATGGTCACGAGTTAAAGCAAAGTCAAGCCTTTCAGGACGGAATTTGTTATTTCATAACAATGGATCATCAGGCTGGAGTTAATTTTGAAAATTTCACTGAAGTGAAATATCGGGACATTTCGGTAACCTGGACAAACGTTTAAACTGGGACAGTCCCGGCCAAACCGGGACGTATGATAGGTCCAACCTAAACCAAAATCTAAAACCTAAACCCAAATCTAACTTCAGGTTCATTCGTGAAAGACCATTTGCTATTCCTTGTTTTCACCAAAAGTGCCGCCCTCCCTAAAAGTGCCGCCCCGGGGCATTGCCCTCCCACCCCCACCTCGTCGGGGCCCTGGATTCACTAAGATGTTTTGTCGCTTGTCCAGATAGTAGAAAGATTCACCTGATTGTGTTAATCCTCCAACCTGGGGGTTTCTGTTCAAATCCGGGTTTTTGATGAGTCAGTATGGAGTTTTCAAAAAATCTCATTGGCATCCCTGTTGCAGTCATCGTTGCAGTGGGCACGAAGAAGCAACGAATTGTCGAGCCAAGAAGGTCGCGACGTTATACAACAAATGCTGTCAAACAAGGCTATGACTGGAGACAGAACTAAAATATAAAGCTGGACTGTGCATTGTCACGTGTAAAGGCGAGGTGGTGATAATTGTAAAGTATGGAACTGCGGATAAGAATTCGAAGCGGATCACTGCATAAATTGCGAATTGTTTTAAAAAAGAAAACGAAAAAGCTGATTAAAAGATCCTGCATTTTTCTACTGAAACAGAAAATCACCTGAGATAAAACTAATAGTGAGATACAGTGTCGTTTAAACAACTCTACATCAGAAATAATCGACTAGTTGACGAAACCAATATCGTTGCAGCCCAGGGCCATATGTCGTCTGTCATATCCAAAATAACTCAAAGCTGCCTCACATGTTAATGGAGTCTCTGCGTGTCGTAAGTGCAAGCACTTGCAAATAAAAGGCAATTTCATCTTAAAAAGTAGAAATAAGCTTCATATAATAGCTAAGTGGTGTCTCACTCAAGGCCCTTTAGAGAAAAAAATGTGCTGGTGCGAGTCTTGTTATGGGCCGTCTTGTAAATTATTAAACCACAATTTATTAAGAACTTCATTAGCTTTTGAACATTAACACTAGGAAATGATATGCTTTATTTATTTTGCATTATAACAATTTTCCAATGATATCACTTAATGTCACAGGTCTCACAGAGATCTCAATGAATATGCTCATAACCAGCGTTGCAGAGTCGGAGGAAAGCTATCGGACTCCGACTTTACAAAATTTCCGACTCCCAACTTTGCAAAAGTTCCGACTCCGACTCCTTTACATAAAGGGATGAAATTTCGCTCTTAAATCAGTGGAAAACATTAAGCAAAAAGAAATCTCTGTTTCAAAAAAAGTTTTAAAAGAAATTGTACCATTTCAATAGGAACTCCCAATTCAGGAGTGTGATGAAGGAAATGATGAAATTGGACATCCGAAATGGGAGTCGGACAAAAAAAAGCCGACTCCGGCCCCCAGTGTTGTTAGAAATCCGACCCCACCCATAAACCTCCGATTCCTTACGTCTCCGACTCGGACCCGCTACCCTGCTCATGACACAGTTTTACGAATTTTCACAACTGTACAACAAATCGAACAATCCCAGTAGACTGTAGAATTTCTTAAAAGGAAAATAAGTAATCCAGTAAACCTAGTACAGGAATAGAAAGACAAAAATTCCTCGTTCTGGAATGGATTCTAGCAAGTTTTTGACAGTTTCCTTGATTTGCTATCCTGATACAATACTGGAATAATGGCCTGTTTCTATTAGTTTGGTCCTGGTGTTTCCATCGTGCCCGCAGAGACTCGATTGCAACAGGTGTAGGAGCAAGCAAATTTTGGGGAATGCGAAGGAATTTTGCCCGGAATCTCCCAAACTTGTTCGAAAAATACTTTTAAAAATGTCTTAAAAAATGCTGTTCATGTCAATTCGAGCGCCATTATTTTCAAATCAAAGCATGTTGGGTGCCATTTTTGCTCAGATTTTCAGGGAGTTTTAGAAGGTTCTCAGAGATATTTCCCGGATTTTAGAGGATATTGACCGGATTTTATGGGATTTTACCCGGATTTTCAACAAATCAAAGCTTTTGTTAGTGCGGTTGCTCCCCCTGCACCCCCGCCTCCTTCACCAGTGGCCATAGCGACCAAAATACACGCAGACTGAATCATAACTCATCTTGTTTCAAGCTATTTCGGAAGCTTCGCCTTGCAAGAAGTTACATATACATGAAAGCGACTTTTTCTTTGGTGCTAATAATCGTTAGCTGGCGTTGGGATATAGTAAGTTCTTGTTGTTTGTGCAGTAAGTTTTGAGGGTTCAGCATGTGCATGTAGTTGAGCAAGACGTATTGTTTTATTTGTCACGGTTGGATGTGCGCGTTTTTTTCAGTTCAGTCTTGAGGTGGTTTTCTTTCTCTGACCTTGTTTTGGCCTTTCAACGTTTCACACCTGTTAGCATTGTTTGCAGATGATAGGACTGACAATGCGCAGTGCTACGTGAAATTGATTTTCTAGTAAAAATTTGTGCTTGATTCCTTGCTTCTTTCACGTGTGGAGTGAAGTTACTTGAACACAGATGTGTGCCTGTATGAATCATCGCAAAAAGACGAAAGCAGAAGTAATTCGGCTGATTCGTCGAAAGCCTATAGAAAAACTAGAGCTTTTATTTGCTGAGTTGGTCCTGGTGGTGCAACACAATTTTTGTAACCGCGGCTTAGCTACTGATCACAATTTTTGTAACCGCTAGCTGCAGAATTTTTCTCCACCATCAGGATATGTCCTTCTCATGCCTGGAATGACTTTTCTTTCTATTACGTCAATGTATTTGTCATCATATCTTCAATTGGCATAAGTGAACCTACTCTAGAAAAGTTAAAAATTCTCCAAAACATCTTATTTTGGGGAAGCTTTACTACCTCTGTTACAGCCAGTAACATTAGTTGTTGCGGAACTTTGTTTAACGCGACTTTTACGGTTCAAGACATTTGACACAAGATACACGGTTTACACGAAG